>Ga0209358_10000639_pt1 | contig 29794 bp, 36 predicted proteins | sample LauGreFa1BDMLBSN_2_FD_187574 | JGI IMG/M metagenome (GOLD analysis project Ga0209358, IMG submission 187574) | Freshwater lake microbial communities from Lake Michigan, USA - Fa13.BD.MLB.SN (SPAdes) (version 2) | ecosystem: Environmental > Aquatic > Freshwater > Lake | place: Lake Michigan, USA...
AAAAAGCGTTATGTACTTGATGCGGCAACTATTACTCGACCTTCGCCACAAGCGATCCGTGATCTCATCACAACATTTACTGATAAGTACAAACCTTCCGAATGGATGGTTGAACGAAACGCATTTCAGGGCTACCTGACACAAGATGAGAATCTACGGATGTGGTTAGCCAACCGTGGAGTGATGCTCCGGGAACATACAACATCTCGCAATAAGTGGGATGTCGGCTTCGGTGTGGCAGCTATGGCACCTCTCTTTGGATCAGCAGATCCTCAAGGGAAGCACCGTAGAGATAATCTAATTCACCTTCCATCGGATAGAAACGAAGGCGTTAGATTACTAATCGACCAACTTGTCACTTGGTCACCAGAGACAAAGAACAAAACCGACTTGGTTATGGCACTTTGGTTCTGTGAGATTCGTGCCAGAGAGATCTGTCAGTACGGAGATTACGGTGGCAAGTTTATGAGAAATGAGTTTTTAACTCGATCAGACCAGAATCGTCAAACGGTTGTAAACCTAGACGAGTGGGCTGCTAGTAGAAGAATCGGTTAAAGGAGACTAAATGCTTACTCCACAGGAAGTAGCAGCAAAGGTACAACGACTAAAGCACCGTAACATGGATCGTGATCGCCGTATGTCCGATGTACTTGCTGTACGCCAAGGAAAGATGCAGGATGTTTTCTTTGGTCAATTCTCTGACGAATATCCAAAACCACTTATCGCAAACATGGTGGATATCGCAGCTCGTGACCTAGCGGAAGTCACAGCCCCACTCCCTGCAATCAACTGCTCTTCATCTAACATGACTAGCGATGCTGCAAGGCGTAAATCGGAGATCCGTACACGCATTGCAAACCATTACGCTAACAAATCAGACCTACAACTACAGTTCTATAAGGGTGCAGACTGGTATTACACCTATGGATTCTGTGCAGGTATTGTTGATATTGACTTTGAAACAGATACTCCACGCATTCGTTTGCTCGATCCATTCGGTCTTTACTATGACAAGGATCGATTTGGTAATGTAACTTGCGTTTCTCAAACCATCATCATGGATGTTGAGTCAATTATCTACCAGTATCCAGAGCATACAAACAAGATTAAGCAGAAGTATCGTGGGCAGAACGCCAATGTAGCGATGATTCGTTACCACGATAAGTACCAAGACATGATCTTTATCCCAGATCTTGACAATCTGGTTCTCTCAAATACCCCAAATGTTATCGGTCGAGTACTTGTTGACATTGCAGAACGCCCAACTGTTGATGGTCAAGCTCGTGGTCAGTTCGATGATGTGCTTCCAGTACAGATGGCTAAGGCTCGTTTTGCTCTTCTACAACTAGAAGCAGCAAAAAAATCAGTAGAAGCACCGATTGCTATCCCACCAGATGTCCAAGAATTTGCTCTTGGCCCTGATGCATTGCTTCGTTCTAACACTCCAGAAAGAATCCGCCGAGTTCCAATCGAACTTCCTAGCGGAGTATTCGCAGAATCATCTAATCTTGAACGAGAACTCCGTATGGGATCTCGTTATCCAGAAGGTCGTACAGGTCAGATTGATGCATCTATCGTTACTGGTCGTGGTGTACAGGCTCTTATGGGTGGTTTTGACTCACAGGTCAAGGCTGCACAAGCAGTATTCGCTAGATTCCTAATCAATCTCATCGGTATTGCATTTGAGGTAGACGAAAAAGTCTTCCCTAATGATCGAAAAGTTATTCGTGGAACCGATGACGGTACACCTTTCGAACTAAACTACACACCATCTCGTGACATCAAGGGTGATTACACCGTAGATGTTCAGTATGGTCTCATGGCTGGACTCGATCCTAATCGTGCAGCTATTTTCGGATTACAACTTCGTGGTGACAAACTCATCAGCCGTGATTTCCTACGCCGTAATCTTCCATTCTCTATCAATGTCACACAAGAAGAACAAAAGGTTGATATCGAAGATCTTCGTGACTCTCTACGCAACGCCGTATCGCAATATGCAACGGCTATTCCAATGCTTGCAACACAAGGTGGCGACCCAACAGAAGCGGTTAAACGAATCGCTGACATTATCCAAGGTCGTCAAAAGGGTGAAAGTTTGGAGCAGATTGTTTCTAAAGCATTTGCTCCGCAGGAACAGCCAGCGGCGACTGCGATGGCCCCCGGTGCTTCGCAACCATTACCCCCTGAAATGATGGGTATGGTTCCGGGAGCGGCCCCGGCCGCTGGCTCCCAAATGGTGGCTGGCCCCGGTCAGTTCTCAAGACGGACAGATCTAGCACAAGGTGGATCTCCGCAAATGTCACAACTATTAGCAGCCCTAACTGGGGCCGCTTAAACGAACAAGGAGGAAATATGTTCGGAGTAAAGAAAGGCAAAGTTGCCCCAGCACCAGTTAAAGGCCCTATCAAGCCAACTGGAACTCCAAAGGGCAAGTCTGCAATGCAGAAGCTTGGCGAAACCGGCAAGCCAGCATCAGCAGGTGGAAAGAAAGTTAGTTAATAACGCTTAGAAGGGTCGGGCTATGAGTTACGATCAAGAGTCTGATGACATCGATGATATGTTTTTCTTAGCCCGACCTGCTAAGAAACTAGATTTCATATACGCATTTGTTGCACTTATGTACAGCATAAGCGTTTCATTTACAGAATTTTTCTCTCTTCTCTCGAAGATTGTACATTCGCATTCGGTTAACGAAGCCAAGAAGCGATATATGTGGGAGAAGTTATCCAAGGACATTGAAAAAATGGAGGCTAAGAAAGATGGCTGAGTACACAGGAAGACAAGCAGCTCAGTACATCCCGGGTGGAGCATATGGTGAGGGTTCAGAACTCATGGCATTGCAAACTGCACCGGGTGTAAACCTTGCAGCCTCTGAAGTTTCTGCTGCACAAATGGGTGCAGTTGCTAACGCTGTTCCAGTACAGCGACCAACACTAAGTCTTACAACACCTAATCCAGACAAAGATGTTCCTATTACTGATGGTGCATCGTTTGGCCCGGGTCGTGGCCCTGAAGTTTTACCAACTCCACCTTTGGCACAAGACCCAACTGCTCAACTGATCATGTCGCTGGCAGAACTGTATCCAGATCCAGATCTCACTCGACTTGCCCAGCGAATTAAGGCAGAGGGTCGTGCTTAATGGCAGGAGTCGGCGGAGTTAAAGGTACAGGAAGTCTGCCGAGTGTAGTTGGAAACATTCCACTACCCGGAACTCCTGAATATGATGTTTACAGAAGGCAGCAAGAAAACCGCTACCTCAATCCACAATTTGCACAGCAAGTTGCTGGAATGGCAAAGGCATATCCAAATGCTTCGCCGGGTGTAGTTATAGGTCTTGCTAAATCTGGTGCAATTCCTTATGGCAATACAGCTACTGCTGCTGCAACCATGGATGGTGAAGCACTTATCGATCAACAGCGTGAAGCAGCTAAGGCTGCTGCTGCTAAGTTGCGTGAGCAGAACAAGACACCTAAGGGATCACCTGCCGACTTTCTTGCACCACTAACTCGTACAGCATTCATGCTTTTGTCTACACCATTCGAAATGCTCGAAGCAAGCGTTCGTAATGCCGTAGCAGGTAGACCACTTTCAAATACTTTTGACGAGACACAAACCGGTCAAGCACTTAATCAGTTCTTTAGAACTGGTCGTATCGATGTCGGTACTGGTTTTCTTGGAACAGATGTAACTTCTGAAGTAGGTAAGGCACTCCTTGCAGCAAAGATTGCTGCTGGCCCAAAGATGAAGGGTGGAGTTCCTTGGACTTATTCCACAGGACTTACTCAAGCACTCTTTGACGATCCAGAAACTAAGGCTGCTAGAACTTTCCAAGCAGTATCTGGATTCGTACTTAATCTTGCTGCTGACCCATTGACTTATGTTCCCGGTGTTGGATTACTCAAGATCGGTAAAGAAGCAGGTAAGTTTGGCGTAACACTTCGTATTGGCCCTAAAGCAGCAGCTCGTGCAGCCGAAGCTAAGAAGGCTCCAATCAAGGCTGTGGCTCGTGAAGCAGAAGAGACATTGCCAGAACTTGCAAAGGTTCGTGCAGGTAAGAAGGCTGCATCTGGTGATCTTCGTATGCTTGAAGGCGACTTGATCAAACTTCAAGATGATTATCAAGCATTGCTTCCAGAGTTATCTCGTAATCGAGATCTTGTATACCAAGCAAAGTGGGATTCAGATCTACTCGATGCTACCTATGGTGACCTCGCTGGAAAGCGTAACGATCTTTTCTCTGCTCTCAAGTCTGAGACTTCTCGATCTGAAGCACTCGTTGGAGATAAGCGTAAGGCTGAAGAGTTAATTGCATTCCGTCTTGAACTCAATAATGCTGGTCGTGCAGCAGAAGTTCAAAGCGTTCTCGATAAAGGTTTTGATGTAGTCACTCAGTCTGCTGAAACTCTTGTTCGTCAAGAGCAGTTGGCTCCCGGACTTATCCATACAGTTGAAGAAGCAGCACTCAAGAAGGGTGCAAGAGCTGCAACTCAGGGTATCCGTGATGGTGTAGATGTTGTCGTTCGTGTTGCTGCAAAGCAGAAGCCAAGACTTATTAAGTGGTCTGGTCTTATCAAGGCTGGAGATTCTCCACAGGCTACTCGAGTTGGTAACGAAATTGGATCCAATCTGATTGATGTTGGAACAGCAGCAGGTATCCAAGAAGCAAAACTTCAAAATGTTCTTGATGTTATCGATACACCGGGTGCAACACATGGAGATCTAGTAGCAGCAGCTCAACGAGCAGGTGTTACGGATCAGTTATATCTGGCTTATGAAAGATCAGGTATCCAAGGTTTTAGTAATGTTGGTGCAACTCGTGGTATGGGTGGTGGCGGATTTGCTTACTTCCCACGAACAGTTGATCCATTCGATGCTAAGTTGACAGACTTTGCTCGTCTTCAGGCTGATGCTATTGCATCTCCAGATGTTCGTGACTTTGGTATGCAGGAGTTCACAACTCGCATGGGTATCACCCAGCAGGTTCAAGGACTTACTGAAGCAGCAGCGACACCTCGACTTACTGTTCAGCAACAGATTGCTAACCTTGACACACAGATTTCTGAAGTTGAGAAGGTTAAGGTTTTACTTAACGAGGAATACACCAAGGCTAACAAGTCTTATCTTGATAACCTCAAGATGATTGAAGATCGAATCAAGGAGCAGAAGGCTCTACTTGAGAAGATTACAGAAACCAAGGGTGCAGAACGCATAGCTCTTGAAGCAGAGTTTGGTTTGATGACTGTTGGTGAGAAGTCGCTTCTTAACTATCAGCAAGCAGCTAAGGCATTCTTTGGCCCATTGGGTCAGAATGTTGCAAAGATGGTTGCTGTTCACTTTGGCCCAGATGACTTTTATGATGTCTGGCGAGCATTCAATGGCGACCTTACAGTAGATACAGCCAAGCGACTTGCCGCTGCTACATCTGAGAAGGAAGTTCTACAGATCCTTGCTCGTGAAGCAGGTCTTGATATTTCAACAGGTACTCGTCTTGGTCTTGCTTCTCAGTCTCGTGCATTAGAGTTCAAGTCTGGAATCTATTCTCCAAACTCACTCAAGTTGCACCATGCATTGTTTGAAAAGTTCTTCCTTGATGTAACCGCTAAAGGTTTTGCCAAGGTTAAGGACAGTCCTCTAGGTCGATTTGCACCTACTAAGAATTTGATCCATCTCGATGATGTTGATGAACTTGTTCGTCAGATGAATGACACATTGCCGTTCCTAAAGGCTTCTCCAAGTCTACAAAAGGATTCAGTCAAGGCAATGATGTCTGCGACTACATCCACCGAAAGATTCAATATCTTCATCGATACGATTAAGTCATTGGTCAAAGAGAAGGCACCGAATCTAACCGAAGAGCAGTTGAAACTTCTTGATGATGCAGCACGAGTATTCAAGAAGGAACAAGATGCTAACAGAAGATTTTTGGCACAAGTTGATGGCAATACAGCCTCAACCGTTGAACACATCATCGATGGACAGAAGCTCAAACTTTCTCCACTTGACCCACTACTCGACTCTCAGTTGGCTAACTTTGTTAAATGGCCTGACCTCGATGCCTTCCGCCAGATATCTGGAAAGACACGCTTCCTCTCAAGGAACGCATCAGCACAACAATTCCGAGCAGTAAGCACAGATCTTTTCGATTCATTCTTCAAGCAGACAGTTCTTGTCTATCGTGTCTCTTATGTTCTAAGAAACATCGGTGATATGCAGGTTCGTGCATACCTTGGTGGATCGTCAACATTATTCAATCATCCATTGCAGTTTATCGGCATGATGCTTGGTAACCCAGCAGGTACAAGATCAAAGAAGTTCCTGAGCCAGTTCTCTCGATTCGATAAGAATGTTTTCGGTACTCGTTTTGATGAACTTGCCAAGGAAGTAGACACAGCATCTTTCAAGGGTTCACTTCTATCCGATGCAGATCAGTTTGCAGCGATGATGACTCGTGGTATGGGTATGGGTGTTGGTCAGGGAACTATGTCCTTGTCTCAAGCACTTCGTACTGGTATGCGTTTCATTGATTCCACCGAAAAGGGATTCAATCGTGCATGGGCTGGAGCAATACTTCAGTACCGTGAATCATCTCTTGCTCGTCTAGCGGCAGGTGGACTTACAGGTGGTCTTCGTCAACCGGGTGGAGTTTTCAAGCCTTGGTTCTCAGAAGCACCAGAGTTTATTATCAAGAAGCAAGCACAAGGTTTCGATCTATCTCGTGACTACTCACGAATCATTATCGACTTCATGTTTGAAACAAAACAAGGTCGACTACTTCGTGAACAGATTGCTAAGGTCGATGAGACTAATCGTGCATTGCTACTTTCAGCAGATGAAGCAGTAGCCAAGAAGGCTATGGCTGCATACTTTGATACCGTCAACAAGGGTATTGATAATCTTGCAGCAGGTCGTCAGGAACTTCGTGACTTCATTGCTGGCAAGCAGATCCGTGATATTAAGGGTGATGTACAGAAGTTCGATCCAAAGGGTACAACCGCTAAGGATGTATGGCTTGGTCGAATCCTCAAGGATTACCGCCAGACTACAGATGTCTCATCTGCTATCGGTCAGTTGAAACTTCCTGCCGATGATATTCGTGCCATTGCTTCACTTCGTGGTCAATGGGATAAGGGAGCCAACTGGTTCTTCCGTCTATCTGCACAGCTTGAAAAGAGAGCAGCACTTGGCCCAGAGTTCCAGCAACAGTATTGGAATGGCGTAGCAGATAACTTCAACTTGCTATCTAAGGCAGAAGCAGAAGATATCCTCAAGGTTGCAGAACAAGAACTTCGTGACATCAAGGTCTTTGGTATCAAATCTGGTACCACTAACCCAGCATTGGTTCGTATGCGTGAGGCAGTCAAGACACTTGATGATCGAGGTCTTACAAAGACTGATATCGATGCTATCGGTCAGCGTTATGCTGCTGATCAGGTTCGTAAGCTTTATTATGATGCAACTCGCCAAAAGCAGTATGCGGCTCAGTTCCGTTTGGTTGCACCGTTTATTCAAGCATGGGCAAACACCATCGGCGTATGGAGCAAACTCATTAGTAAGGATGTGGCTAACACATTCCGTCTTCAAGGTAAGGCTCGTACCTATAAGGCTGCTAATGCTTTTGAGTTCTTGACTCATCCAGAGACTGGTGTTCTCTATGAGTGGACTAACTCCAACTGGTCAGATCCATCACAGGGATTTATCTATAAGGATCCAACTTACGGAGATCCAAGATTTGTTATGCCACTTGCTGGCAACATTCTTGGTGCAATGCTTGGAACAGTTACAGGTGAGAAAGTTCCGGGTATGCCGGTATCCCTATCAATCCCATCTCTTAACCTTGCTTTCTCTAACGAGTTATTGCCGGGTGTAGGCCCTGCTATTCAGCTCTCCTTGGGTCGATATATCAAGGATCAGAACGGCTGGATTGCAGACCAACTACGAGACATCATTTACCCATTCGGGGCCCCAGAAGGCAAAGTAGGTCTCATTGAGACCTTCACCCCAGCATGGGCTTCTCGTATCCTCTACGGCCTTGGTATGGACTCCTATGAAGCAAAGAATATCTCTACCCTTCGACCATTGATGGCATACCTTGCATCTACTGGTGAGTACGGAGACTTCCCTCTTGACGGTCAATCTCAGGCTAGATTGCTTGAAGATGCTGGTCGAGTCAATCGAGTCCTTGCCTTATGGCGTGGTATTACCCAGAACCTTTCTCCCGGATCCATCTCTCCACAGATCCTTGCTAAAGACAAGGAAGGGGAGTTCCATGTACAGGCATTGATGTTCAATGACTTCATCCAGATGAGAGCTAATAACCCAGATAGTTACGAACTAGCGGTTGCTAAGTGGGCAGAGAAGTATGGCTACAACTCTTTGTTCTCATTGGTATCTGGAACTCGTGGTGGTATTACACCTACTGATGAAGCATGGCAGTTCTATACATCGAACCGTGATGATGCAAACCAGTTCCCAAATGCGTTTGCCCTCTTCTTCCCCGGTGGACAATACTCACAAGAGTTTGCAAAGTGGCAAGAACAGCGTGGACAACGATTCCGTTTATCACCTGCCGAAATGCAGATGGAAGCGGCTCGATATGTTTACACGGCTCGTAAGGCTAAACTTCAACAAGATATGACAACAGCCATTCAACAAGGTGCAGAACCTAAGATGGCTAATCAAGTTTACTTGACGATGAAGTCAGCACTTGATGATGAGTTTGGTGGACAACCAGATTTCAGAGCTGCTGGTGTTCCTCGTGAGACACTCGTCAAGGAAGTAACTGCTGCACTAGATAATCCAAAGTTTGCAGAGACTGAATCAGGTAAGGGCTTGGCTAAGTTCTTACTATACCGTCAAGCAGCATTGGAATCTGTGGCACAAGCAGGATTCAAGACTCTTACTGGAAAGTCAGTAGCCAATGTGGCTGAATGGCTCAACCAATCTGCTTATCAAGTTATCGCTGAACATCCAGAGTTCTCTGTAATGTACTGGCGTGTATTTGCTACCGAGACAGGAAATAGTTAATGGCTCAAGATACAGACAAAGACGGTATCCCGGATTCGATTGATCCGAATCCAACGATGCCAGACAAGAATGCTCCTGTCATTCAAGCACCTGCGGTCGGAGCCAATCCATATGCTTCATCTTCTGCATTCCCTGCAAAGGGTACAAATGTTTTCAGACCCGGCGTTACTTATGTCGATCCAAAGACAGGTAAGAAGACCGATGTCACAGGTAAGTTCTACACAGCCCTTTACTCTGGAACAAACGAAGAAGCGATTGCTATTAAGAATACTGACTTCCTAACTACAGCCGATCAGAACCAAATCAAGTCTTTGATGGTTCAAGGTGGTTTCCTTAGTAAGTCTGATTTCCAGACTGCTTATTGGGGCCAGAAGGATACTGAAGCGTTTCGTGAACTTCTTGCAGAAGCAAACTCTGCTGGTGGTATGTCATACCAAGAGATGCTTAAGATGATTGCAAGTGGCGAAGGTGGTCGTGGTCAACAAGGCCCAACTAAGAATATCTCCTACAACATCTCCGATCCAATAGCAGCTCGAGGAATCGTACAGAGTGGACTACGAGCAATCCTTGGTAGAGATCCATCTGAGAAGGAAAGCAAGATGCTTGTTCAAGCATTGAATGCTGCCGAAAGAGAGAACCCATCTGTGACAACACAGACCATGGTAAGCCCGGGTGTCTATAGTTCAACCACTACTGGTGGTCTCAATGCTGCTGGAACCCAACAACTTATTGAAGAAACAGTTATGGCTAATCCTGCTCTGGAAGCAGAAGCAGTTGATAAGAGACTTAATTCCTATGGCGATGTTATTGGAAAATTGGCAGGTGAGTTCTAATGGCTGAAAATCTAAATGAACTACAAACCCAGTTATATCTCAACACTAGGGCCCTTGGCGAATCCAAGGCAAGAATGGATGCATCCAAAGTTGGATCTCCTGAATATAAAGCCGCTAAGAAGATATTTGATAAGGCAAAGGCTGCTATTCCGGGTCTTGAGTCCAAGATAAAGAAGATGAAGTCTGATGCTGAAAAAGCACAATCAGACAAGAAGACAGCAGATAAACTTGCATCTCTCCAAGAAAAGAGACAGCGTTTAGTCGATCAAGGTCAATCAACTGCCGATGTCGATGCTGAAATTGAAAAACTTCAACCAAAGCCAAAACCAGTTACTGCCGATGGTGGAGTATCAATGGGTAGCAGACCATTCGGTGGTCAGCCACTAGCAACCAATGTTGCAGGAGATCAGACAGTAACGCCAGATGTTACTATTGATTCAAGTGGTAACAAGAAGGTCAATAACACTAGCGGTAATGTTATCTACAAAGGTAAGGGAACCGATAAGGAACCGCTTACCAAGAACGGTACTCCTTTCACAGGTACATACCAAGGCAAGAAGTACACTAATGGTGTTATTACAAAAGCCGAAGAAGATGGAACAGGTCTTACTGCCAAGCAAGAAGCAACCCTTGGTACCTATGGATCAAAGTATCTTCTTGAGTACTTTAAGACTAACTATCCAACGATTTACAACAAACTTATTGACTTTGCTAAGGTCAATGAATCCACAGCCAATGTCGAAGGATTCCTTCGTAATACCACTTGGTACAAGGATGTAAACCAGAGAGTCAATGCCACTATCGGTGGATACTCATTGGCTAACGGTGTAACTCTTACACAGGATCAACAGACTGCATTTAGAGATCAATTACTTGCCAAAGTCAAGGATCGTGAAGAAATTCAATATGACATCCGTTTGATGTCTATTCAGAAGTTCCAACTTGATACAGTCAAGCCAGATGTTGCCCGAGCAATGAGGGCAGGTCTTGATTTCAATCAAGCAGCAGCCGACTATATTGAGATCTATCGGACTAACTTCCAGATTGCAGCTTCTCAGTTCACGGTCAATGATCAACTCTTCCAGAGCCTTTTAACTAAGTCATCAGACCTTGGAGACTTTACTAAGCAACTTCGCCGTACTGACAAATACTTGTCACAGCCACAGGTTCAACAGCAAATCAATGCTAACAAACTCATGGTTCAGACTAAGTACCGCCAGTATGGCTTGAGCATTACTGAAGAAGCAGCAACCAACCTTGCTAAGAATGTTTTCCTTGGCGACTCTAACAATGAGCAGATTGATGAGAACCTTCGTCAGCAAGCCATCGCTGCTTTCCCAGCATTCCGTGATCGAATCCTTAATGGAGAATCTCCACTATCCATTGCAAGCCCATATATCCAAGCAATGGTTCGTATCCTTGAGATCCCAGAAGGTGGTCTCGATCTGGAAGATCCAACCATCCGTAAGGCTATGCAAGGCAAAGCAATTACAGATGCTAAAGGTAATTCAACCTCTTACGAAACCGTTCCGTTGTGGATGTTTGAACAGAGCCTATACAAAGATAGTCGTTGGCAATACACATCTAACGCTAGAGGTAAGGCAGACACAATCACGCTACAACTGAAAGAAATGTTAGGACTATAAGACATGGCAGAAAAAGTCACGGCTAAGAAAGGCGATACCCTCTCTGGGATTGCTAAGGCAAACGGTACTACTGTTGCACAGATTCTTGCAGATAACCCTACTCTTGCAGCTCGTGCATCTGCTGGTCAAACAGTCCTTTATAGCGGTACTAAAGTAACAATTACTGCACCACAAACTGCAACTAATCCTTATGGTGCAAGCCAAGCAGGTACTGGTGCTGGTCTTGGTACTGCTTCTAATCCAATCTCAAATGTAGCAAGCTCAACCGGTGTATTTGATATTGGTTCATTCCGAATGTATGAGAATGCAACTGACAAAATTACAGGTGTAACTGATGTAACCCCAACAGCGACATCAACCAATACTGCTACAAGTACAAGTACTGCTACAAGTACTAATACATCGACCAGCACAAATACATCGACCAGCACAAATACATCGACTTCAACATCAACAACAAAGACTGTAGTTCGTACTGAGATTTTAGGATCTGGTGCCAATCGTGTAATCCGTACCTATTACAGCGATGGAACATTTACTGATACTCCATCGCCAGATAACTCACAGCAAGGTATGACACCTGAGCAGATTCAGGCTGCTATTGATGCTGCTATTGCTAAAGCAACACAGGGTTTTCAAGATCAATTAGCAGCACAGCAAAAGGCTGCTGAACAGGCTCGTCTTGATCAGTTAGCCAAGGAACGCAAGTCTGCCTACGACATCATCGCAGAACGATTTACTCAGATGGGTGTTCCAGAGTTCGGAGATGTTATTGCCAAGATCTTCCGTGGTGAAGGTGTAGACCGCAGGGGTAATAAGTTTGATGAGATTCCTACAACATCAGAGGGTTTCTATCTACAGTTGATTCAGACAGAGCCTTACTACCAAAGATTTGGTCAGGTAAACGAAGCTCGTTTGGCTGCTGGATATCGAGCATTGGATGAAAAGACAATCGTTGGAATGGAAGATGAGTACCAGAAGGTGCTTACTTCATACAATGCACCAAAGGGATTCTACGATCAGACTAAAGACTTCCAGATGTTCTTGAAGAACAACTACACAGCAGTCGATGTATCGAATGTATTCCAAGCATATAGAGACTTTGTGCAGTCAACTAATCCAACAATTCGTGGACAACTTCGTGACCTTTATGGAATCAACGATGATATGTTGACAGCATACTTTGCTGACCCAGAGAGAGGTCAGCCAATCCTTGAGTCAATCACCGGTAAGAATCTCAATACTGCCGCTGCATTGCTAGAAGGTTTGACTAAGGAACAAGCAGATATTGCACAGCAATACGGTGCAGGATCTCTTGCCTATGGAACTCAACGCCAGAAGTATTCACAGGTTGCACAGAACATCCAGCAATACGGAAATCTTGCTGAGATCTACGGTGAGAACTTCGGAGCCAAGGAAGCCATTGCTGCTGAGTTTGGTGCAGATACTGCTGCACAGCAGGTAATGGAACGCTTAAGAGCAACCAACCTTGCTCAGTTCTCTGGAGCCTCTGGAGTTGGTCAGAGAGCATTGAGACAAAGAACAGAATAGTTTTAACAGGGTGATTGGCAATCATCTGGGTTCGAGACCCAGACACCCACTCCATCTCTTGAAATGCCGGAACTTGAGATGAGTATCAACCCGGAAGTTGGAGCCAAGTAGATTCCCCGATCTATTTGAGGCCAGCGACAAACATATAAAAGGGAGTAGGACAAATGTCCAATTACGAATACGATGAGGATGACTTCGAAAACGAAGGTCAAGAAGATAGCTTCACCAACCTACGCAAAGCAAATAAGCAAAAAGACAAGCAACTGAAAGAAATTCAGGCAGAGCTTGCCGAACTGCGTAAGGAAAAACGAGATCGAACTATCAAAGAAACCTTGTCGGCTCGAGGAGTGAATCCGAAGATTGCTTCATTCATTCCGCAGGACATCGACCTCACGGAGGAATCGTTGTCGAAATGGCTTGAAGAAAACGGAGAAGTCTTCGGTGTCTCAAGTCAAAGTTCAAATCAACCAAACCCAAACTTGCCAGAAGGTTTCAAAGAAAACTACATTAAGGCTCAATCAACAGTCGATGCCGGTCTCACGGCCGACAGAGAACGATTGATTCAAGCCCAGATGGAGGAAGCCGCTGCAAAGGGGCCAGAAGCCCTCAAGCAGCTCTTTGCTGATCTAGGTAAGCAGGGTTACTAACCCATAGAAAGGTGGTAGTGCCAAATGGCAACTACACAAATCTCTGGTCTAGGCAACCTCGTAGTCAATGCATATGACACATATGTTCGTGCTGCACTCCGCTCACTTCCTGTTATGCGTTCTGTTGCAGATCTACGCCCTGTCTCTATGACCAACCCGGGTACAACTCTCAAGTTTGCCGTTTACGACAACTTGACTGCTGCTACCACAGCTCTAACCGAAACATCCGATGTAACTCCAGTTGCATTGGGTAACCCATCTCAAGTTACTGTAACTGTTACCGAATACGGTAATGCAGTTGAGCAAACTGAGAAGGTAAACCTTGCAGCATTCTCTGACATTGACACAATGATTGGTGATGCTATTGCATACAACGCTGCCGATACTCTCGACAAGCTTGTTGCTACTGCCCTTACAGGCGGAACTGTTGTTAAGTACGGCGGAACTCGTACATCAACAGCAACTCTTACAGCATCTGATGTTCTTTCAACAACAATGCTTCGTAAGGCTCAAACCACCCTTCTTGAGGCATCAGCACAGCCTCGTATCGGTGATCTTTACACCTTGTTCATCCACCCTCGTCAGGCTTTCGACCTTCGTGCCGAAACCGGATCAGGTGGATTCGTTGACATTCACAAGTACACAACCGAGAATGTTGGCAACCTATTGACTGGCACCATCGGTGTTCTTGAAGGATTCCAAGTTGTTCAGACAACTCGTGTACCTTCAGGTGCAGACGGTGCTTCATCTGCAACTGTTTACAAGGCTGTTGCAGTTGGTAAGGAAGCTCTTCTTGAGGCTAATGTTTATGATGTACAAACCGTCATTGCACCTCAGATCGACATCCTTCGCCGTAAGTCAGCACTCGGCTGGAAGTACTTCGGTGGCTGGGGCATCTTCCGTGATGCAGCAGTTTGCCGTTTGGAAACTGGTGCATCTGCTCTTTAATCGGAGCTAATTAGTTGAGGGGGTGGGGCAACCTGCCCCCTCTCTACTAAAGGAGAGAAATGGCAACTTATACCTTTTACCCACCGCAAGTGATGGAAGGTTTCCCACTACGAGACAAGTGGTGGAGGAGAGTTGTATCTCCACGAGGAGTGGCAGTCTTGATTGATGGATCAACTGTGACTACATCTCGAGCAGTAACTGAAGACGAATTAGAAGAATATGATTATGTCTTCCTCGGTGGAAGAAGTCATGTCGTAAGCGAAGCGGTTAAAGATGTTTTAGTGGGTCTTGGATATACAATAAAGACTCAAGCAGAAGCCGATGCAGCATCGGATGAAGCACATAGTGGATTCTTAGTATTGAGGTCATAATGCCGTGTAGAACAGGTTGCCCCACACAAGATCACGAAAACTGGGGAGAGTGCCTAAGAGCTTCAGGTCTACAAGTTAATACAGGTGATGCCAATAGCAGAAGAACGATGTCTCAGAAGTCTTGGGATGCAGAACTCAATGCTTACAAGTCAGCGATTGACCAAGGCATTGAACCAGCAACAACGAATATGAAAGACATTCGAGGAGCTGTTGAGTTATCGAATATGGCTGGTAAAGCCTTCGATGCCAACACTAATAGTTTTAAGGAATAGACATGACAACCATCGTTGGAATCCAAGGCAAAGGCTGGGGCCTTATAGCAGCGGATTCATTGATGGTATCTGGTAGTCAGAAGTTCATAGCAACTGGTATGGATAAGGTCATAGAAAAAGGTGAGTATGTCTTTGCCTTTGCTGGCGATGCAATTGCCGGGGATATAGCCAACTTTAGTTGGACTCCACCAAAGATACCTAAGGTGGTCAATTTAGATAAGTTTATGATGACGGATCTTCTTCCGTCACTTCGTCAAGCGTATGCAGATTATGGATATGATCCTTCTCCAAAGAAGGAAGATGGAATGCCTAATGAAGATGCTGGCTTTGATGCCCTTATATGCATCCGTGGCAGGATCTATCAGATAGATAATGATTTCTCTTGGTGCAGAGATGATCGAGGAATATATGCAGTTGGATCTGGTGGATCCTATGCAGCAGGTTCTCTATCAAGAGCTACAATTTCAATAACCAATACAAAGGTAGCGGCCAATGAGGCCAGAAAAGCAATAGAGATTTCCGCTTCGTTTGACATAAACACAGGTGGAAAAGTCAAGGTAATCACTCAAAGGGAGAAGATCGATGTCAGCAAAAGGCGAAAAGTACAAGTCCAAAAAGGCAAAGATGAAGCACGAAAAGTCTGAGGGCAAGAAAGAACGCATGATGGAGTACGGCAAGAAGGGCATGAAGAAGGCTGGAAAGAAGAAGTAATGAAGAAGCCAGCCAAAGTCAAGAAGGTAATGAAAGAGTTCAAATCAGGAACTCTTCATTCTGGAAAGAAAGGCCCTGTAGTTAAGAGCCGTAAACAAGCTATTGCAATAGCATTATCCGAAGCAGGAATGTCCAAGAAGGGCAAGAAGCGTGGCGGAAAAAAGAAGTAAGGCAGATCCTCGGCTTAAGAGAGCCGGGGTATCTGGCTTTAATAAGCCGAAGAGAACACCATCTCACCCAACTAAATCTCATGTGGTTGTAGCCAAAGAAGGATCAAAGGTTAAGACCATTAGATTCGGTCAGCAAGGTGTTACTGGCGATAAGAAACCAACAAAGCGACAAGCATCATTCAAGGCTCGTCATGCAAAGAACATTGCAAAAGGAAAGATGTCAGCAGCCTATTGGGCAGATAAGGTGAAATGGTGAAGAAGAAAGCATTCTGGGATCAAAAGAACCCAAAGAAAAAATCAACCAAACTAACACCTACCCAGAAGGCAAAGGCTAAGGCTCGTGCCAAAGCAGCAGGTCGCAAGTATCCAAACCTTGTCGATAATGCGGCAGTTATGAGGAAGGGTAAGTAATGGCAACAGGTACTAACGGAAGCACATTTACAGCAGAACTTAATCGTCTTGCTAATGGTGGCACTTATCCAGCGTTACAGAGTTATGTTGATGATGCTAAGGCTGCAAACACTTGGGCTGGCACAACTGGTCTGGATGTCGTTGGTGCCTTGAATACCAAGGCTGGTAATACCAGACCTAATTGGAAAGATCTTCGTGGTGTATGTAATCAACTTGGTGGCACAACCGATAAGGCTCCTGCTGCTGCCCTAAGAGCAAGAGAGTCCTAATGTCAACTACCTTCGGACAACTAATCGACAAGGTTGCATTCAATATCCAAAGTGGTGCAGCCCAGCAAGAGACTGCTACTTGGATCAATCAAGCAGGTGGTATTACCTCATCTGCTACTTCATTCATAGTCAACGAAACCAACCAAATGGGTCGTGGTCTTATCGAGATTGGTGATGAACTTATCTATGTGGATAAGGTCGATAACCTAACTAAGACTGTCACCGTTGCACCTTGGGGTCGAGGATTCCGTGGCACCACAGCAGCTACTGCTGCTAATAGTGCAAAAGTTCTCATTGCTCCTGTTTATCCTCGCAAACTTATCAAGGATGCAATCAATGATACTATTCAGGCTTCATACCCAGAACTGTTTGCAGTAGGAACCCACACCTTCTCCTTCAATTCAGCAGTAACTACCTATTCACTTCCAGCGACTACAGAGTATGTCCTTGATGTTAAGTGGCAGACCATTGGATCGACCAAAGAGTGGCTCAATGTTCGGCGTTACAACACCGATAAGGTGGCTAACACAACAGAGTTTGCCAATGGTAAGACAATCAATATCTTTGACTCCATCGATCCGGGTCGTACTGTTCAGGTTGTTTATGCTAAGGCTCCGTCAGTTCTAACATCCGATAGCGATGTATATGAAACCGTTACAGGTTTCCCTTCAAGTTCGATTGATTGCATTACTTATGGTGCAATGGCTCGTCTGCTTATGAATATAGATGCAGCTCGAGTTCCTGCACAGTCTGTTGAATCAGATATGCTCGATCAAACCAAGCCTATTGGAAGTGGTTCCTCTACGGCTCGTATGTACCTTGGTCTTTACACCCAGCGACTTCAGCAAGAAGCAGCAGGACTACGAGATCTCTATCCTCCCCGACTCCACTATAAGAGGTAACGAATGGCACAAAATAGATACTATGCCTCAACGGCAAAGCAAGCCTCGCTATCATCCTCAATCGATGGTGTTGTTACATCGATTACTCTGGATCTAACGACTGGCTTCCCTACCAACTATCCATATTCTCTGGTTATCGATCCAGATACTAACAAGGAAGAGATCATTACGGTCACTTCTTCTGGTGGTGGAACGACACTCAATGTCACTCGTGGAGAAGACGGTACCTCGAATGTTGCCCACTCTGCTGGTGCAACAGTTCGTCACATTATTTCGGGTCGTGACTTTAATGAATTTTCTGCTCACCTTGGATCGACAGCAAGCCCAACAACATCCGGGATTCACGGTATTACAGGTAATGTTGTGGGTACATCTGATACTCAAACACTTACTAACAAGACCTTAACATCACCAACTATTGATGGTTCTGGAATCATCTTTGAAGGTGCAACTGCCGATGCCTATGAGACAACTCTTACCGTGGTTGATCCAACGGCTGATAGAACAATCACCCTTCCTAATGCCACAGGTACAGTAACCCTTGATGGGGTTGCTTCTACCCTTTCAAGCAAGACACTATCTAGTGCAACTCTTGGTACCGATCTTGCTGCTGGTGGCTACAAGGTAACTGGTCTTGGTACACCTTCTGCCAATACAGATGCAGCAACTAAAGCTTATGTGGATACTCAGGTATCTAACTTAGTCGATGCAGCTCCGGGTGCTTTAGATACCCTTAATGAACTTGCTGCTGCCATCAATGATGATGCAAGCTTCTCAACCACAGTAACCAACTCGATTGCTACTAAGGTCTCCAAGGCTGGCGATTCAATGACCGGTGCCTTGTCAATGGGTAATAACAAGATTACTGATCTTGCTACACCTACTGCATCTACCGATGCTGTACCTAAATCTTATATTGATACAGTCTTTGGATCGACATCTTCGGCTGCCACATCAGCTACCTCTGCGGCTAACTCTGCTTCAAGTGCAGCAACCTCTGCAAGTTCTGCTGCTACCTCAGCAACCTCAGCCCAGACCTCTGCTACTTCGGCTGCTACCTCTGCTTCTTCAGCAGCAACATCAGCCACATCAGCAGCCAATAGTTATACCTCGATTACTGGTCTAACAGGTGCTGGCATTGTCCGTGATATGGGATCAATTACCGTTGCAGATACAACAACATCGACCTATATCAACATCTCAACCATTGCATCCAATGCTCAGACTTCTGCAAATAGTGCAGCGACATCTGCTTCTAGTGCAGCCACGAGTGCAACATCGGCTGCTACTTCAGCATCTAGTGCAAGCACCTCAGCATCATCTGCTTTGACTTCTGCTAACTCAGCAGCAACTTCTGCTACATCTGCTGCTAACTCGGCAACAGCTTTAGGATCTGCCCTTCTAGCTACATCATTCAATGCCAAAGGTGACATTTTCGTAGCGAGTGCAAACGATACTGCGGCAGTACTTTCAGTAGGTGCAGACGGATATCTACTCACAGCTTCTTCTACAGCCACCAATGGAATTGCTTGGGCAGCAGCTCCAGTAAGTCTTCCAAGCCAAACTGGCAACGGTGGCAAATACTTAACCACCGATGGATCGACAGCATCATGGGCAACCATTACTACTGATCCATTGACAGATATATTTATGATGATGGGAGCATAAGATGTCGTCATTTGCAATACAACTGCGTAGAGGTACAACAGCCCAACACGCATCATTTACAGGTTTAGTCGGTGAAGTAACAGTCGACACCGACAAAGACACACTCGTAGTACACGATGGTGTCACGGCTGGAGGGTATCCTTTAGCCAAAGCATCCGAAGCAGGTAGCGGCGGATTAGATCCATTCCTTCTGATGGGAGCATAACAAAATGGCATATAAAGTACTTGGTCGCAAGGCTGCGGCCGCAACGACAGAAGAGGAACTTTATACCGTTCCATCTTCTTCAGCATCGGTGGTTTCTTCCATCGTGATTGCTAATCGATCAGCATCTGCTCGTACCTATCGTTTGGCTGTAAAGCCAACTTCTGGAACGACTCTTGCTGATGAACACTACATCGCTTACGATGTTCCGATTGCAGCAAATGATTCAGTAGCACTAACACTTGGTGTTACTCTTGCTGCTTCTAATTCTATTAGGGTATACGCTTCAGCAGCTTCTTCATTGACATTTACCGCATTTGGTTCAGAACTTTCTGCTTAATAGACGAAAGGTTTTTTATGGCTATCACTAAATTAAGATCATCTGGAATTAAATTCTGGGATCAAACAACTACATCTGGTATCTATGTTGACTATTTAGTGGTTGCAGGTGGGGGTGCCGGTGCTAAAGGTTTCAACTGTGGTGGTGGAGGTGGAGGTGGTGGTGTCCTTACTGGAACTCGCTACATAGTTCCAACTGGAACATCTCTTACTGTAACTGTTGGAGGCGGTGGAACTTGTGTATCTACCTCTGGAAACTTTAACGGTACAAATGGTGGCAACTCTGTTTTCTACAACTTAACTGCTTTAGGCGGAGGTGGTGGAGGCGGAGACTCTACTGGCAACCCCGGAGGTTGTGGTGGTGGAGGAGGCGTAAATCAACCCCTTTCTCTTAGGTGGTATGCAGGTGGTGCTGGAGTTGAAGGCCAAGGATTTGATGGTGGCCCCGGTTTTCATGCTGCTGGATATTACGAGCAAGCTGGCGGTGGTGGCGGAGCAGGAGCAAGAGGATATTCCGCATATCGTGGTGGTCAGCGTAACTCAACCAATTATGATGGCAATGGTGGAGATGGTAAACAATCATCTATAACTGGATCCGCTACTTATTATGGCGGTGGTGGAGCAGGTTCTGGTAATAGTGTTGCTTATGGCGGTCAAGGTGGCGGAGCAAATAGTGCTACATCTAGTGGCAATGGAGCAAGTGGTAGTACTAATACAGGTGGTGGTGGTGCTGGTTCTTATCCACAAGGAACTTATTCTGGTGGTTCTGGTGGAAGTGGTTATGTTGTTGTTAAGTCAGCTCAAGCAGCTTCTTCAACAACTGGATCACCTACTGTTGATACATCAACTGCACCCGGTTATTGGATTTACAAATGGACTGGAGATGGGAGCATTACTTTCTAATGGCTATTAAAAAGTTTTCTACAAACATATCATTAAGTAATACTTATGCTGTTACTCCAAATGTTGAATATCTAGTTATTGCCGGTGGCGGTGGGGGATCATTTGGTGGTGGTGGTGGTGGTGGATTTCGTACAGGAACAACAACCGTTACTGCTGGAACTTCCTATACTGTAACTGTTGGATCAGGTGGCGGAGGCGGAGCTAGTGGTGTTGCACCCGGTAATGGAGGTAATTCCGTTTTTGGAAGTATTACTTCCGTAGGTGGCGGCATTGGTGGTGGTGATTATCATTACTCTACAAGTAACACAAATATAGGCCCCGGTAGAACTGGTGGTTCTGGTGGCGGTGGTGGTCATGGAACAAGTTATGGTCATAAAGGTGGTTATTTTTATACTGATTTTGGAGTACCTCAAGGATTTGATGGTGGTACTGGACTCCAAACAGGTAGTAATTATGGTGGCGGTGGTGGTGGTGGGGCCGGTGCTTCTGGTGCAGATGGAATAAACAGTAGCGGTACAAGCGGCGGTGCTGGTGGTTCAGGTAAATCATCATCGATTAGCGGTTCATCGGTTACTTACGCTGGTGGTGGTGGTGGTGCATACAATGGTGCTGGCGGTTCTGGCGGTGGAGGAACTGGTTCCAGTAATAGTTCTAACACAACTCCAGCCACAGCAGGAACAACCAATACTGGATCAGGTGGTGGAGGTGGAAACACAGGTTCCTCTGCAAGTGCTGCTGGTGGTTCTGGTGTTGTAATTATTAGATACTCCAAAATATATCCACCAGCAAAATTAACAACTGGTTCACCTGACACATCTGGATCTGACGATAATTGGCGTGTTTACAAATGGACTGGTGACGGTTCAATAACCTTCTAAGGAGAAATATATGGCACATTTTGCAAAACTAAACGATAGCAATATCGTCATTGCTGTTCATGTTGTGAACAATGATGTAATAACAATCGATGGTGTTGAATCAGAACAAGCTGGTATCGACTTTCTATCTGAGTTGTATGGACACAATAAATGGAAACAAACATCATATAATGGAAATTTTAGAACTCGTTATGCTGGTGTTGGGTTTTCATATGATGAAAATTTTGATGCTTTTATTCCACCAAAGCCACATGATTCTTGGATATTAAATGTTCAAACCAAGATATGGGAAGCACCAATTCCAATGCCAGAAGATCATGGTTATGGAGAAGGAAAAAAGTTATACAAATGGGATGAGGAAACTCTTAGTTGGGTTGAAATAAACGGAGCTATCTAATGGCACTTAATTCTTTTAGCAAAACTAATACTGATTACATACTCACTATACCTGTTGATTGTTTATTAGTTGCAGGTGGTGGTGGGGGTGGAGGAGTCACCTCCGGCGGTGGTGGTGGCGGAGGAGGAGGAGGAGCTGGTGGATACTTATCTACAACTCTTAATCTAGTCAAAGGAAAAACACACACCATTACCGTAGGTGCAGCAGGTAGTGCCGGAGCAAATAGTGGAACAACTGGTCGTGGTGGAAGCGGTGGAAACTCTTCTATCACAGCTATTGGTGTTTCTACTGTTGCATTTGGTGGCGGGGGTGGAGCTGATGCTGACAGAGGTTATCAGGGTCTTCCGGGAGGATCTGCTGGTGGTGGTGGTGGTGGTGGTGCCGGTTCTGGTGCTGGCTTTACTGCTGGACAAGCAGGTGTTAATGGTCAAGGTAATAAAGGTGGCAACGGCAGTACAAGTGGTCAACCTTTTCCGGGCGGTGGTGGTGGTGGGGCTTCTGCTGTTGGAACTGCTGCTAATGGTAATAATGCTGGCTCTGGTGGTGCAGGTATTGCATCATCTATAACTGGAAGTTCTGTCACTAGAGCAGGTGGTGGCGGTGGTGGAGTAAACACTAATAACGGTAATGCTGGTGTTGCTGGTGCTGGAGGTTCCGGTGGTGGAGCTACTGGTGGAAAAAATGCTGGCGGTAGTAATGGCTCTGCAAACACAGGTGGTGGTGGAGGAGGAGCTGGTGGAGATAGTGCAAATAGTGGTGGTTCGGGTGGTTCAGGAGTAGTTATTTTAAGTTCTTTATTTCCTGCTACTTCAACAACTGGATCTCCAACTTCTTCAACCAATGGTGGATACACATATTATATTTTCAATGGTGATGGAACAATCACTTTTTAATTATCGAAACAGAGGCAGTTTCAAGGGTGTCCTCGCCTAATGTCGTAAGTAAGAACCCTTATCAATCTTTCTAGCTCAAGGAGTCTGGCGTGGTATTAAAGACATCTAAGTCACCGGATATTACCGAGACAGTTATCTATGATCTCACCGGTCGTACATCTCAGTACTACGATCCAGACACCTATGCCTTCGATGTTGCTATTGGTGGTTTGCCATTCCTTTACAACATCACAGACACAGTTCCTTATCGCAGATCGACTGCCCGATGGAAGTATGAGCGTGTTGACCAAGCAAGAGAGCCGGGTGAACAGACCCTTGACTCAGGTCTTTGGGTTCGATCTCAAACATCATGGCATCTTGGTGCAGGTATCCAGTTCCAAGAAGCTCTCGAAGGCAATCCCGATCTTCTTCGATTCCGTTATTACACATCCACAGGTATCAACCCATGGAATACAGGTGAACTTTCTCTCCTTAAGGACACCTCAAAGCTTTACAATGTAACCAGTACATCTGCTACTGCTCGTACTATTGCTATTCCAGCAACTCTTAACAGTACAGATTATGTGCTGACAATCAATTGCACATCTACCTCGACATCAACTTCTGCTATTCGTGTATCTAAGGTAACTGCTGCTGGTACTGCTACCACAGTTCTTACAGGTGCAAACATCTCTGCTGAGATCCTTGCTGCTGAAACAGATGGATCATCTCTCTACCTTGCTACGGCAGATTACATCTATGACATCGATCTAACTGCTGGTAGTCCAACGCTTCACTCTCACTATCACATTTCATCTATTGCTTCTGCATCTAGCGTTACTTTGAAATTTGTTAAGAACCGTATCCTTGCAGGTATCACTTTTGCTTCAGGATCGACTATTGCAGGTATATATGAACTACCGTTTAGTGGTGGTCATGCTGGGTCACACACAAATCTTTCCTCAATTACACCTGTTGCCAATACAACCACAGTACCTATCGGCTGGAAGTGGACAGGTGTAGCAGATGGTCGTGGTGCCATCTATGTCTCTGGCTATGCTGGAGATAAATCATCAATCTTTAAGATTCAACCTGATGCAACGACAGGTAACCTTGGCCCTGCCATCTCCGTGGCAGATATCCCATTGGGTGAAACTGTTCGTACAATCTTTGGTTATCTTGGTACATATCTTGCAATCGGTACATCTCGTGGTGTTCGTATTGCAGCCATTGCCGATGATGCAACTATCGTCTATGGCCCGATTATCTTTGAAACAACTAACCCGGTTATCTCTTTCGCAGCTCGTGACTCATACATATGGGCAGGGGTACGACAAGGAATCGGCGGTGCTTCTGGTACCTACCGTATTTACCTTGGACAACTCCTTGAAGATGGTGGCTACCCATATGCCAGCGATATTTATGCTTCTGGAACTACAGGATCTGTAGATAACCTTGGTTTCTTCCCATCGACTGGTCAGTTGTTCTTCTCGATCACAGCAAGCGGTGTATGGATTGAACACGCTACTCAACTGGTAGCAGAAGGAACTATCCAGACTGCAATCGTTAACTGGGGAACTCTTGAGAAGAAAGCTTGGAAGAGAGTTCGTATTGAGACAGAGACACTTCAAGGAAAGATTGAAGTATATGCAGATGCCATTGAAGGAAGATCACAGATTGTTACCTTAACTGAAGGTAATGAATACAACACAGACTTTGATATCTCTGCTGCTTACACAACCCCACAGGTGAATGGTCAACTTACCTTTACTCTTTATCGTAACTCTTCAAGCACAACTACAGGTGCAGAACTTAGAGGTTACGCTATCAAAGCGATTCCATCGCCTACTCGTTCACGACTTATCCAAATGCCAATTATGTGTTACGACTTTGAGACCGATCGAAGAGGTGTCAGATTCGGAACTGAAGACGGAGCTAAAATCCGGTTGGCAGCACTTGAGGCACTCGAATCATCTGGTGCCACAGTTCTAGTACAGGATTTCACCTCCGGTGAAAACTTCGATACCGTTATCGAAGAGATTGCGTTCACTCGTATGACACCTCCATCTCTCAATTCTGAAAACTTCGGAGGGGTCATCACTATTACAATGAGGACTGTTGTGTAATGAATACATTGGACTGGGCTGGCCTTGCGGTCGCCGTTACAACTATAGTCACCGCATTCGCTGGTGCAGTTCGTTGGTTGGTTAAGCATTATCTTGCTGAACTTAAGCCAAATGGTGGATCTTCGATCCGAGATAAGGTCGACAGATTAGAGGCAAAGGTTGACAAACTATACGAGTTTCTGATTCAGAAATGACTTACCCTAACTGGTTCGCAAGCTATGCAGTTGCATACTTTGATAAGCACCTATCTAGGTTCAAGGATCAAGAGAACCTGAACTATCTACAGATAGGGGCATTCACAGGCGATGCCAGTTTGTGGCTAATGCAGAATGTACTGACTGGTAAGGGATCAGTCCTGACCGATGTAGACACTTGGCAGGGATCTGACGAAGAGGTTCACCATAAGATGGACTTCACCGATGTCGAGAAGACCTACGACTGGAAGACTAAGGATTACCACAGGATTATTAAAGCCAAGATGCCTAGCCTTAAGTTCTTTACGGATCTTGATGAGGTTGCCATATACGACTTCATCTACATCGATGGGGATCATACGGCTCAGGCTGTCTTCTACGATGCCATAAACGGCTGGAAAGCCCTTAAACCGGGTGGAATTATGGCCTTTGATGATTACCTTTGGGGGGCTGAATTACCCCTCGAGAAGCGGCCACAGCCGGCTATAGACCTGTTTGTGACCTTACTGAAGGAAGAGATGGAGTTGATTGACTCTGGCTCCCAGATATGGATTAGGAAGAATGAATGAAACCTGTTGCAAAGACGGCGACACCTGCTGCCAAATCAGTCTTGAGACAAGCCACCAAGCTGTGGCCAAAGAGGGCGAAAGCCAGCGATGGATTACTCCCTTCGGCTGCACATCTTGCGGCCAGTCCTAACTCAGACCACAACACAGGACACGCAGTAGATCTCACCCATGATCCGAAGTCAGGGGTAGACTGTCACGAACTGTTTCAGAAGTTCAAGCAAGACAAGAGAGTTGTCTACTTGATTTTTGATAGCAAGATCTGGTCTCGTGCCAGAGCAAGTGAGGGTGACCGCCGATATACCGGATCTAACCCACACTCAAAACATATGCACATATCCATCGATCCAAAGCACGACAAAGACACAAGCTCTTGGTTCCCTTGGACAAAGAAGAAAGTGTTCAGTTCTCCAGATGCTGTCATTCAAAGTCTGAAGAATCGAAACCCACAGAAATGTGAAGTACCAAGTCCTAAGGAGGGCTAAATGGAAAAGATCAAATCATTGATCCACCGCAACCCTGCTCGAGTAGCTGCATTCATCTCCTCGGCTGTTGCATTAGTAGTCTCTTACATCTCACCAGAGATCCCAGTAGAGCAAGCCGTTATCTTCGTCTTGTCATCTTTGGGTCTGGGTGAGTATGCTCAGAGAGTCGAGAATGAAAAGACTGAAGCAGCCCTTTGGACTGATCCAGAGGATCTCGACTAACAACTTAATATCGGTAAAAGATTGGGGCCACCTTCGGGTGGCCCCTTTTTTTGTTGCCTAAAATAAACTACACCGGCAGGAGAGCTTTAAGAAATGCCCCCCTACCCCCCATAAAAAACTTATGGTTGGTTAGGTGCTACACCGTATAGTGTCGCCTTGAAGTTTCTGCCCCACCTCTTTCGAGGTGACCCAACAATATCACGACACACCGAAATCCCACACTTTGTCATACCCTTGTGTCACACTTAAGCCATGAGTGAAAAACTTATAGAGGTCGACAACATTTATGCACAGATGTCTGAATTGTCTGAGACCTCGCTACGACCTCATCCTTGGGTTATGGGCTTTTCTTATGGCAGGGATGGTGGTATATCTATCTGGTGGGATCATGCCTATGAATCAAGCCAGTACCTATTGGGCAAGCTTGATCTTGTTGATTGGTTCCATGAGGGGTTCCTTATTGCAGACAAGATGGTTAGTCTTGTTCCATTACCCGAAGAGAAAAACTTAATACTGCCGGGAACTATGATTGTTTGGAAACCTATTGATGGTGAAGCCAAGATTTCTAAACTCGTAGAGGACTACATCAAGGGATATCAGAATGTTACTTAAAGATTTTTATATTGATAAGTTTTGTAAAAAGATTAAAGAAGCAGAACCGCTACCAGATACTGAATATAAACAAGGTTTAGTAGATGGCTTGGAATATGCGATAGGCGTACTCAAGAAAGAGAGAAGCGATGGGCAAACCGAAGAGAGGTAGTGGTAAGGGTGATCGAAATTCGAACAGGCCAAATGGAAAAGCTTGGAAGAAAAACCCAAGACAACCAAAGACCAACAGCGATACAGTTAATGGCAGGTCTTCTGCGAATCACGCAAAGCGAGAAGCTTGGAAAGCGTGGAAGGCTACACAACCTGAAGGTAAAGATGTTCCGCATTGGAAGGAGTGGAAAGTAAATGCCGCATAGCAGCAAAGAAACTCTTTCAATCGGTTGGTGTGACAATGGTATGACTGATGGAAAGTTTACCGAAGGATTACTTTACACATCTCTAACATCTGCAAAGCATGGGATATTTATCAACAATGCTATTCGAGTGCAGGGTAATCAGATTGCAAGACAGCGTATGGATCTTCTTGAATTGTGGGCTGATCATGTGGGTACCGATTGGTTGTTGTGGGTTGACTCTGATGTAGTTCTCACAGCAGACATCTTGAGGAAACTCTGGGATGCTGCTGACAAAATGACACGACCTGTCGTAACTGGGGTGTACTTTGTATCCAAGGCAATGGAAGGAACATTGATGACACCGATGCCAGCGTTGTTTCTCGATCATCCAGAGGATGAGTATCTGATGAACTTCATCCACCCATTGCCGTATAATGAAGTCATTCCTGTTGATTCAGCAGGTATGGGTTTAGTTCTAATGCACAAGTCAATAGTTCCAGTACTTCGAAAGAAGTTCCCGGATCAATCATTCTTTGCTGAGAAAGATCTTGGCAATGATAAGTTTGTTGGTGAAGACATCATCTTCTTCCGCAAACTAAAGCAAGCCGGTATAAAAGTCTTTGCACACACAGGTGCATTGGCTCAACATATGAAACGATTTAGTTTCGATGTGGCGTACTATGGTTTGTATTGGAAAGAGTACGAACGGCAGATGCAAGCGAAGGCAGAAGCTGAGGAAACGGAAGAGGTAGATGAAGGAAATTAAAGAGATCGTAGTTGATCTCCTCAAAGCCAAGGATGCTTCACGAGGTCGATCACTACAGACTCAGGTCGGGCCATCGGAACTTGGTGGCTGTGCAAGAAAGGTTTGGTACAGGTTGAACCAACAACCTGAAACCAATAACAACGAGTTGAAACTCGCTGCCATTATGGGTACTGCAATCCACGGAGCCATTGAAGAGGCAATCGAACTTGCAGATCCAGAACACAAAGAGTATCTCGTTGAGCAAGAGGTCGAGGCCTTTGGTATCAAAGCCCATGTCGATCTCTATGTCCGATCTACCGGTGCAGTTGTGGACTGGAAGAGTGTTAAGTCAAAGAACCTTAACTACTTTCCATCGAAGCAACAGCGTTGGCAGGTTCAAGTTTATGGTCTGCTTCTTTCCGAATCAGGATTTGAAGTCAATACTGTAAACCTCGTAGCAATTCCTAGAGATGGGGATGAACGAGACATCAAGGTTCACTCAGAACCATACGACAGATCAGTAGCAGAGGAAGCACTTGAGTGGTTGCAAGCAATCAAGAACTCTGCTGAAGCACCAGCACCCGGAAAGGATGCTAGTTACTGCCAGTTCTACTGCAAGTACTTTGATGCAAGCGGTGAGCTTGGTTGTTCTGGTCTAAAAAAAACTGGAATCACTCCGTCAGAAGTTCTGATTGATGACCCCGGTATCGACTCCAACGCCTTGGAGTACTTACAAATAAACAATGAGTTGAAAAAACTCGAAGCGAAATCCGATGAACTTAAATCTTCTCTTGAGGGTGTCTTCGGTCGTACATTGTCTGGTGTAGAAATCAACTGGACAACTGTGGCTCCACGCCAAACGATTGATGAGAGTGAAGTGCTTGCTAAATTGGGTTTCGTTCCAAAGAAAGCAGCCGGAAAAGAATCAGTACGGCTGTCAATCAAACACACGGAGGTAAAGTAATGGCCGAACTCGGCTTTCAAGTATCAACAAAGACAGCAGATGGAACCATCTTTGTCATTGCTGATGCAACATACGCTGGCTTCGCAAGTAAACTTGCAGAAGCTCTTGACCCTACTGGTGCAGATGCTGTACTCAATGCGATGCAGACAGCCTTTGCAGGTAGACCAATGTCAACAGAACAGATTTCACAAGCTTTAGGTGGAACTGTGATCTCAACAGATAAGTGGGGTGGTGCAAATGTTGCAGCACCTGCTTCTGGCCCTGTTTGTAAGCATGGAGAACCAGCAAAGTTAGTTCCTGCTGGTGTATCTAAATCAAGTGGAAAGCCGTATCGTGCTTTCTATGCTTGCCAACGACCACAGGGTCAGCAATGCGACTACAGAGCCAACGCTTCTTAGCCCAGTTGGTGGAGCCGGGTACACCAAAGTACCCGGCATTCACCGGCAAAGAACCCTGTGCCTCCATCGGATCAGAGATGTTCTGTACCGATGAGAAAGACTTCAGTCACTATGAAGTTCTTCGAGGTG
>Ga0209358_10000642_pt1 | contig 29748 bp, 24 predicted proteins | sample LauGreFa1BDMLBSN_2_FD_187574 | JGI IMG/M metagenome (GOLD analysis project Ga0209358, IMG submission 187574) | Freshwater lake microbial communities from Lake Michigan, USA - Fa13.BD.MLB.SN (SPAdes) (version 2) | ecosystem: Environmental > Aquatic > Freshwater > Lake | place: Lake Michigan, USA...
AATGGCTTGATAATTGACGGGGACCCCTGTCTCGGCGGTGTAGTCGCCAAACATGCTGGTATACAGCGGATACGGAAAGGTGGCACCCGCCCCAACCAATTGGGGACCTGCCCACAGGGTGTGGGTGATCAGTAAGAGGACCCCCAGGACAATGCCCATGTGCTGATACATGTGTTATTCCTTTAATAATCCCAATACGTTAAATCCGTCTTTTGTGAGCACCCAACCAGACCGACCATTGACATCCACCCGCAATCCCACACCATCGACCATCATGCCTTGAGGGGTTATGACCGCTCGCCCAATTCCTTGCATGAGGGTGATCTGGGACGTAGGGGTGACCGTTAAAACGGCCGATACCGAACGCACTGTTGGTTTGAAATAAACGGTTAATTCCCCTTTTTGAGGACGATAGACCGGGGCTTCGACACGGCCAATAATGGGTTCAGAGGGCAAATAAAACCCCGTATCCCACTGAATGCGAACGGGTAAGGTCAGGTAAACTTGCCCGGTCCAATGTCGATAGTCCCATTCATCATTGGGTAGTGTGATGACGCCATGGGTGCCAAGGGGGGGTACCACAAACCGATGGTTAAATTGCTGCACAATGGGGTCTAGATACACCCATTTTCTTTGAATGAACCCTTCTTGTTTGGTGCGAAGGGCCAATAAATCCAGGGTGGATTTGGATGTGGGATGGGTATGATGGGTGACCATAATGGCAACCCCCGCACCGGTTTTGCCCAAGACTGGAACCGCTTGGACCTCGTTTGAATAGGTGTCGTCGCAGAATGCATGAAAGGGGACATCGGGTTTTTTGATGTATAACACCCGTCCGAATGTGTCACTGATTTTAATGGCGTAGGTGGCTTTTTTTTGGGTTAATGTGTTGGTTGCCACGCGGCGTTGGACCACCAACTCCGTGCCATTCACCTGGATGGTGTGCTGATATTGTCGGACATCAAACCGTACCAATGCCCCCACTGATGAGGCCCCCCCTAACAAGAGAATTACGATAGGGATGACACGGTGCCACGCAACCATGATTCAAACTCTTTCTGAATGCTTTTAAGGATGGATAATTGGGGGTCGAGGGGTTGGACCAACACGCTGTATGCACGCACCCAATTGGCCACCAGGATATCGGTGATCAATTGATCCCCTACCAAGACACTGGATTTGAGTCCGATCCCCTCTTTTTTGGCATAGTGTCGCAAGGCCCCTGCAAAGGGTTTATAGGCACGATACAGGCCCTTAATGCCCAATTGCTTCGCCGCCCGTTCTACCCGATAGGCATCCCCATTGTTGGATACAATATGGACCGAAAACCCAATGGCTTGGGCTTTGTTGACCCAATTGAGGCATCTTAAGCTGATGTCACGGTGACGGGGAGATAAAATGGTGTTATCCAGATCCAATAACAACTGGTCATATCCCCGATCATACAACAGATGCAAGGGGATATCTTCGATCTGCTCACAACACAATGAGGGGGTGAGCAATTGTTTGATGAGTTGTCGTTGTTCAGGGTAAATCATGGGGTGATGGCGGGGGGGGGCATAGTGGTGCAAGTAGGCCAATCAACGTGCGAATGGCGGCATCTTTTAATCGAAATTGGGTGGGATTGGCAATTAAAAAGGCCGTTGAATGGTAAATGGTTTCCATGATGGAAAGGCCATTTTCGGCCAATGTGTTGCCGGTGGCGGTTAAGTCGGAAATGACGTCAGATAACCCCGTGAGGGGGGCCAATTCAATGGCCCCATACAACTTGATTAACTGGGCTTTAATCCCTTGTTCTCGACAATAATGGGCGGTGGCTTGAGGGTATTTGGTGGCGATTTTAATGCCGTGAAACAGACGGGGAATGGCCCGATTCATGGGCGAGGCAATCACCAGTCGACACGCTCCTAACCCCATATTGAGTAATCGTAAGACGGATACTTCATGCTCTAACAATACATCATGGCCCACAATGCCCACGTCAGCGGCCCCCATGGCCACATAAACGGGGACATCCCATGGCCTGACTTGTAACAACCGATAGTGCCCCGATTGATCTTCGATAAACAATCGCCGGGATGACAATTCCGTGGTGTCGAACTGAATATGGGCACGTGCCATGATGGGGATGGTCTGATCCAGAAGGTACCCTTTGGCAACGGCAATGGTCACGGTCATGGCTGTTCGATCATTTCATTTAGGTGGATGGCAAACCCAACCGCAGGACAGGCCAATCCAAACCGTGACATCAACCCGTCGTATCGACCGCCAGTGGCAATGGGGGAGCGAAAGCCAGGGGCCATGACCGAAAAAACAAACCCGGTGTAATATGACAATGTGGGGACCAATCCGGTAAAGATGGACACATTGGGTGCCCACTTCGATGCTTGCACCTGGGTCAATAACGCACCCAATTCAGGAATGGGGGCGGCCAATGCCATGCCACCTCGCTGGGGCAAGGTACCCAATGACACATAATCACCTTGTAACAGGGCCTGTTTGTCTTGGTCGGAATAGGGTGATAAAAAGTCAACATGCCCAATGTCAACGGCCAATTGGGTCAAACCAATGCGATGGAGTTGAGACAGGCACAAGTGAAGGATGTCCCAATCGGCGGCCCGATCGTCAGGGCCAATCCACTCACATCCCGCCTGAAATTGCTCGATGGCATCCCAGTCGTTTGAGGGGTGCCTAAAAATAGGGGCCATATAATATAGTTTGAGGGGTAATTGGTCACGCAGTCGGGTGGCCACCATTCGGGCGATGGGGGTGGTATGATCGGGTCGTAAAATGCGGGGGGTATGTCCTTGGTGATGAATATAGATCAGTGACGATCGTAAGGAGTCATCCAATCCGGGACTTAGTGAGTGCAACTCATCAATGACGGGGTTTCGTACGGCGTGAAACCCGTGGTCTTCAAATCCCTGGCTCAAGGTTTGGGTGATGAGATGGTGGCGTTGGGCTTCTTGAGGGGTCCATTCATAGACCCCGACCGGTGAAAATGACATCATGCCGGTATTCTATAGAATGGACCGTGTTTTGGGTATTGTTTTTTTATCCACGGGGTCTTGGTGGGGGTGTGCGTGAGTCGGGTCCTGGGTTTTGATGACGTCCCGGATACCATTAGGTGTGTCTGAGGCGTGGCTAGGGGGTGTCCCTAGATGGGGGGCCATTATCATGGTGCCGTGGCGAGGTGATCGGCACACCTGATCCATCGGATGCCCATTGGGTAAGATGGGATGAACCGCCAGAAGCCCGTGTTGTCTCATCGTATGACCATGTTAGCCTTGGGGGACGGGTTGGTGGCCCTCATTGTGTGATTCGAGTCGGATGGCGGGGGGTGCTGATCGGCACACCTGATCCATCGGATGCCCATTGGGTAAGATGGGATGAACCGCCAGAAGCCCTGCCCCGTGGCTGACGGGTGTGGCGTGTTCCCACGGTATGGCTTGTTCCCACGGGTGTGATGGCTCACATGCTGGGGGTGGCTCCCCTTGGCGGTGATACCCCCCAGGGGCCTTGGGGACCCCTGATGGGTGCCAGTATCCGGGTGCTTGGTTGGCGGGTCCATGCTGAAGGGTAGGGGGGACTTCCTGGTTGATGCATCACGTGATGGTCTACGCTTGGTTTGCTCGAGGAGCTGCTTGCAAATGGTGCCGTGTTTTGAGAGGGTCCCTTGCCTTTGCCACTTATCCCATCATGTCACGATCAATCTAAGTGTTCTTTTTATTTCCCATCTCCCATCCCTGTGGCAAGATCCGCTCATCATCGCGTTGGATGCCTTCCCCCATCGATAGCCTCCTATTCGATCCCTGGCTATCGATTTTTATTGATCACTTCGTACCATACACACAACGTGGTGATCAGTGGACGATGCCATCGAAGTGTCTCGATGATGGGGTTGAGATGACCGCTTACCCTTGTTTTATCCCGTGTCGCCTTTTGTTGATCGATCCATGATCATGATTGATCACCCCTTATTGTTGGATGGGCGTCATTGGGTTTGATTGCATGGGTTTTTCCCCTTGTGTTTTGCTTAGAAACCAGCGACGATAGGCCGTCTCTAAAGGAGGTTGTATGAACGACTACCATGTGATGTTACGGCAACGTATCGACCCCCTTCGGCAACAGTTAACTGCTCATCCACTGTTTCATACCTTGCGGCATGTACCGGCACTAAGGGTGTTGATGGCCCACCATGTGGTCGCCGTGTGGGATTTTATGACCTTGCTTAAATCCCTCCAACGCGAGCTAACGTGTGTGGATATTCCCTGGCTACCTACCCAAGATGCCACCGCCCGGCGATTGATTAACGAGATTGTCTTGGCCGAAGAGTCAGATCGCAATGACGATGGGCACCCCATCAGCCATTTTGAGTGGTACCTTCATGCCATGACCAGCATGGGGTGTGACACGTCCCCAATGCTTGACATGATTCAGGCCATTTCTCTGGGCGTTCCGGTTCCGATTGCACTGGCCCAATCCGCTTTGCCTGACAGTAGCAAAGCGTTTAGTCAGTATACGTGGCACATTGCCAGCGAGTCCCCTTTGTGGGTTAAAACAGCGGTGTTTGCGTTTGGTCGTGAAGAATTAATACCGGATATGTTTACCCAGATTTTGCTCGATTTACAGCAGGACCATACGGCGGTTGGCCCCTTTGTTCGGTATATTCAACGGCACATTGCGTTGGATGGGGATGAGCATGGACCCATGGCCTTGCGAATGGTTCAGTTGGCATGTGGTGACGATCACCAAAAGTGGCAAGACGCAACGGAGGCGGTTGAACAAGCGTTGCATTGTCGCTTGGCATTATGGGATGGGGCCTTTCAAATGATTCAATCCAGTCCCCTTGGGTGAGGATTATTTACACGGGGGGATGGATTTGGATACCTTGTCCTGATGCCTTAGGTTCAAAAGATGGGTGGGGGGATGAAAATCGGGGGGTTAATAATAACGGGATACGGTGGGCAATCCCAGGGATTCATCCCACCCCATCATGCTATTGAGGCATTGAATGGCCTGTCCGGACGCCCCTTTGATCACATTGTCTAAGGCTGAAAATACCACCAAGTGGGCCACATCAGGGCACCATTGCCACCCAATCACCACCCGATTGGACCCTGTTACAGCGGCAGTGGATGGGCTTTTCCCAGGTTGAACCGTTACAAATGTTTCGTTGGCGTACCGCTCAAAACAGGTGGCCACCCCCTCGTCGCTGGACATAGGAATATACATGCTGGACAGAATCCCACGGCTCATGGGCACCAGATGGGGAGAAAACAATACCTTGATTCCCAATACCATTTCCATTTCGGGTACGTGGCGATGGGTATACGTCGCATAGGCCGACACTGACTCATTGATTTCACAAAACAAATGGGATTCTTTTGCTACCCGGCCGGCACCACTTACGCCCGATTTGGCATCGATCACCACCCCATGCTGGATGTGGCCGGCCCAGGCCAATGGGGCCAATCCCAGCATGACAGAGGTGGCGTAACATCCCGGACAGGCCACATAACGGGCATCCCGTAGCCGGTCTCGATACAGTTCGGGTAACCCCAAGGGAATCTGCCCCAATTGCTTTGGGTGACAGTGTGGGGTGCCATACGCTTTTTGAAACCGTTCGGGCGTGTCGAGTCTAAAATCCGCTGATAAATCAATCACCCGAATGGGAAGGGAGGCAAGCATGGGAAACAAACGTTGAGATTCCCCATGGGGCAAGGCCAAAAACAATATGTCCAGGCCTTGCAAGGTGTCTTCGCCCAAGGCCTCGTAGGTGTACCCCGGGAACACATGTCCCAAGTGAGGGTATACCTCTGAGACTTGTTTACCCACATGAGAATGGGCATACAACCGCTGGATACTTACTTGGGGGTGGGTGAGCAATAACCGGACCAGTTCAATCCCGGTATACCCAGTGGCACCCGCCACACCGACTCGGATCAATGGGTGGTAGGTTTGTTTCGAACCGTGCGATCTTTTACTTTCACCCGGGTGGCTTTGGATCCTATCCGATCACGTAAATAATACAGGCGGGCACGACGTACCACCCCTTCGGATACCACTTTGACGGATTCGACCAATGGGGAGTGAAGTAAAAAGGTTTTTTCAACTCCCACTTTATCAATGATGCGACGTACCGTGAATGAGGCACGATGATGAATGCCGGTCCGCTTGATCACAATCCCTTCGAATACCTGCAACCGCTTTTTTTGACCTTCAATAATGGCGGATGTGACCGCTACGGTATCCCCCACATTGAAAGTGGGTACGGTTGGTTTCATTTGGTCTTTTTCAAATTGAACGATAATGGGTGAGGTCATGGGGTACTCCTTTGTTGAATGCTTTCTAACGACTCTACATGCTGTCTTGAATGTAGTGTCGCAATACTGTTTTGTCTCGGTCACACCAGGTGATTCCCTGCATCAGGTCAGGACGTTTACAAATGGTGAGACCCAACGATTGCCCACGCTTCCAGTCGGCAATCTTAGAATGGTTTCCTTCTGTTAAAATACCAGGAACTTCATGATTTTTAAATACTCGAGGTTTGGTATATTGAGGATGCTCCAACAGGCCCATGGGGAAACTATCGTCTTCGATGCACATCGGGTCATGGATGACACCTGGTATCAATCGCACCATGGCTTCAATAAAGGCCACCACGGGGGCCTCGCCGGTCATGAGGACCAGATCCCCGATTGAATAGGTGTGAATGCCATAGGCGGTCAATACACGGGCATCGATTCCTTCGTAATAACCAGGTAGCATGATCACCCCCCGTGGGTGTTGGGCGGCCGTTGCGACCATCGACTGGGTAAGTAAAGGGCCTGTTGCACTGGGATGATAGATGGCATAGGACCCATATCCTGGAATGGATTCGATAGCCGCTGCGATGACATCGGCCCGAAGGATCATCCCGCGTCGGCCCCCATAAGGCGCATCATCAACGTGTCCGTGACGGGTATACCCAAATGAGCGCAAATCCAATACCTGCAATGAAACCGCTGACCCCCAAGCTTTGCCTAACAATCCCCGCATTAAAAAAGGGGTTAGTTGATCGGGAAACAAGGTGCAAACCACCACAGATGGTCTCACTTGTGCCTCTGCCCCCATGCTCATGGGGCGTTACGTGCGGGGTAGATTAACAATCTCAACCGACACGCGCAGCCCTTCTCTTGAGGCAGCGGATCGAACCAATGTGCGAATGGCATTGGCAATTCGCCCGTCTTTGCCAATTACTTTTCCCACATCGGCATGGGCAACTTGTACTTTTAATACCAGCGTTTCATTCGATTGAACCGATTGAATGGTGACTTGTTCGGGAAAATCAACCAACGGGACAATGACGTGTCGAACCAATGTCTCCATACTCACGTCAATTACGATCCTTGTGGACGGTCTTTTCTTTTAACACCCTGCTGAGAGGATTGTTTGGTGGCCACCGTGAGCAACCCTTTGCTGGTGAGCAACCGGGCGACGGTATCAGTTGGTTTGGCCCCTACACCCATCCAATATGACACGCGGTCTTCTTTAACAGACAGATACACTGGGGTTTGACGGGGGTCATATAACCCCAAAATTTCAACGGATTCGCCATCCCTTGGGTTGGTAGAGGCGGCCACGACCACCCGGTATACGGGCTGCTTTTTTTTGCCATGTCGTTTGAGTCTGATTCGTAATGCCACGTGTTGCTCCTTTGTGTTAACCGTTAAATTATGGATATCCCCCCACCATTTGGGTGCCATTAAAGCATGTTATATCCGTTGAGGGAAGGTTCGGAATCCAGCCGTACTTGCGTCATGATCTCAACAACTGACGGCTGACTTGATCATCGGCCAACGACTCACCGATTAAGACGGCGTCGATCGCATGCTCCCGCAAGACCTGGATGTCGTTTGGGTCACGGTAGCCACTTTCGGCGACCACTTTGATGCCGTGTGGAATCCGGGGGCGCAAGGTTAATGTGACGGATAAATCCACCGTAAACGTGTGTAGGTCACGGTTGTTGATGCCAATTAAATCCACCCCGGGAATGCCCAGCACACGGTCCAATTCATCGGCCGTGTGGACCTCTACTAAGACATCCAATCCCAAGGAATGGGCATGGGCATGCAAGTCATGTAATTGGGTGTCGGATAAAATGCCGGCGATTAACAACACCGCATCGGCACCCAGTCGAACCGTTTCGTCTAATTGTGCACGATCAATAATAAATTCTTTTCTTAAAATGGGAAGGGAACAGGCCGAACGGATGGGGGGAATGTAGTCAGCGTGGCCCATGAAATAGACTTGGTCAGTGAGTACGGATAAGGCCACCGCCCCTCCTTGTTGATAGGAACGGGCAATCACAACGGGGTCGAAGTCTGTTCGAATGATACCCCGAGAGGGGGAGGCCCGTTTCACCTCTGCAATGACCCCCACTGGTGATAGGGCATTAACAAATCGTTTGTGACGGGGTTGGGACAATGCAGGCGGATGATCTTGTTGGTGTAGCAGCGCCACTTCTTGGTGTTTGGTGGCGACAATTTGACGCAATATACTGGGCAATTCGGTCATACAGATCCCTTTTCTGGATGGGTTTTAGAGGTGAGCAGTTGACGGTAATCTTCGGATAAGTAACAGGTCGAACGCGGGGGCAAAGAATGGGTCAGCCACACGTTCCCCCCAATGGTACAATAATCCCCAATTTCCGTATGCCCCCCCAAAATGGTCGCATGGGCATAGACCACCACGTGATGCCCCAATGTGGGATGCCGTTTGGTTGCGGGTAGGCCACCTATGGCATGGGACGACTTTTTGACACTCAAGGCCCCCAAGGTGACCCCATGATACAGCTTGACATGGTGTCCGATGACCGCTGTTTCGCCAATTACCACGCCTGTGCCATGGTCAATGCAAAATGAATGCCCAATGGTGGCACCCGGATGAATGTCAATACCAGTGATTGAATGGGCCCATTCGGTCATCATTCGGGGAATAAGGGGGACTTTTTGTTGGTATAAAAAATGGGCCAAGCGGTATACCATCGTGGCTTGAAAGCCGGGATACGATAAAATAATGTCATGATGGCTTTGGGCGGCAGGGTCGCCTGAATAGGTGGCCTCAATGTCTTGTTTCAGTTCTTTTCGTAAGCGTGGTAAATACCCCAGCCAATCGGATACCACGGCATGGGCGTGCTTGGATGCCGTTGCGTCTTCATCGTAGCCTTGATACCCCCATGCCAATGCACAGGCAATGGCGGGGGTAAATACCCGTTCAATCCGCTCTAACGTGTGTTGTAATGCACTGAGGGGAGGGGGCTGATGGGGGGGTGCAACGGTTGCCAAGGGCGGGGTACCAAGCGGGATGTCGGAGGATATGGTCGCTTGATAGGGACGATAATAACCGGGGTATAACACGTGGCGGGTATCTTCGATGACGGCGTGAATGGCTGACACCGCCGGCATTTCATTCATGCTCATTCCGCCATCATGCTGATAGGATGTCATCAAGGCGTCGGCACACTCACGCCATTTCCCGTTGGGGGGGTTAATCATGGCGGGGTTCCAAGGTGGCCTCTAACTCGGATACCAATTGTTCGATGGCATCGATTCCTTGTTGCCAAAACGATTCGTCTGTCATGGTAATGCCGGCCAATTGTCCAATGTCTACTGGACTCATGGACGATCCCGCACTTAAAAACCGACGGTAGGGGCCCACAAATGAGGGGCCTTGTTGCTTGTATTGTTGATACAATGACATCACCAATAAATTACCCATGTTATAAGAATACACATAGAAGGGAGACTCAATTAAATGGGGAATGGATAACCACTCCCATTGATAATGATCAGGGATTCCCACTGCGTCGCCAAACATTAGGCCCAGTTCTTGTCGATAGAGGTCACATAATTCGCGGGTGGCGGGCAATCGTTCCGAGCAAATGGCATGTGCGTGTTGTTCGAATCGTGAAAACAAGGTTTGACGGTGGCTGGTAGCAAAAATATCCTCTAATTTTTCGCATAAAAGGGCTTGTTTCGACGCCACCGTGGGGGCCTGTGCCAACAACCGATCGGTGACCAACATCTCGGCAAACACGCTGGCGGTTTCACACAATGGCAAAATAGGGTGGTAATAGGCCAAGGGTTGATGGGCACAACACATGGCATGAATGGCATGTCCCAATTCATGGGCCAATGTGGCAACGTCTCGTGATCGACCCAAAAAATTGGTCATCACAAAGGGGTCGATGCCCGGTATCGATGAGGAACAGTATGCTCCCCCCTGTTTGGTGGGGCGAACCGGTGCATCAATTCGATGCCGATCCATCATTCGGTTGGCCATGTCATAAAAGGTGGGGTCAAATGCCCGAAAACTATCCAAGACCAATTGGGTGGCCTCTTCCCATGTGTAGCGTTCGGCGGCTTCGGGTAATGGGGCATAAATGTCGGCCAAGGTCAGCACCGGTAATCCCAGTAATTGTCGTTTGATACGGTAATACCGTTGCACCAATGGGTAAGACGCAACGGTGACCCGTTCAATCATGGATACCATGTCCTCATCCAAATCGGCTCCGATGAGTTTCACCGATCGAGGAGTGGGAAATCCCCTGGCTTGCCGTTCGATATTAAAATCTTTGATCACTGATTTGAATGCCGCTCCTAGCACAACCGATTGCTCTGCGACACGGTTGAGATAAAGGGTCATGGCACGATCTCTGACCGATGGGTCGGGGTCGTGTCGCAAGGCCCGTAATTGTGACCCATTTAAGCGTTCGATTTTGCCATCGGTTTCCCATGGGTACTCAAAAGAGGACACCCATTCGTTGACCATTGCTGTCATGGCGTTGACCCCCGTGATATCTTTGAGTGCAATCCATTTTTCTTCGGGTTCGGTGAGTTGGTAAGGGGCGGTTTTAATCAGTAAGGCCACTTGATAGCGGCGGGTCGATAGGGCGGGATCAGCCAACCATTGTTCGTGAACCGAAGGGGGGGCTTGTCCTATCTCCAATTGAAAAAAAACAAGTTGATTCGACAGGGTGGCCCCATCGGTTTCGACTTGGTCAACCAAGGCTTTGATGCCATCATCTTGGGTATCGACGGATTGTCGTAAGTGGGCGAATTGACTCACCACATAAAAGGGTTGCAACAATTGGTCATAGGCTTCCAGGGCGATACCCAATTCGTGGGCGGACAACCCGGCGATGCGTCCCCGATAGGTATGGGCAAAGGTGTTGGCGTCTTTTAACGTTGCCTGCAACCGTTGTGCCAATGATGGATCGGTATCAGAGGGTGACAATTCCGATAAATCCCAGGTGATGGATGATGATGAGTGGATCATGGTAACTCCCTTGCTTCAATAATGACCCTCTAGACCCTATCACAACTGGTGATAAAACACGACAGGCGAGTGGATTGGATGGCCGAGATGGTGGCCTGGACATCCCATCGTCGAACTGGTAAAAGTGACGGCTTTACCCCCGCCACTGAAAGGAAAATGTGTATGCTATCAACCTTAATGGGCAATCTGCTGTCACCCGAAGTGATGTTTTTTATATTGGGTATTTTGGCCAGCGTGTTTCAATCAGACTTAAAGTTTCCCAAGGGGTTGGCGGATACGTTGTCGATGTATTTGTTAATTGCGATTGGCTTGAAAGGCGGGGTGGAATTGGCCCAAAGTGAGTGGGGGCATGTCTTGTTGCCGTTGTTACTGGCCATCTTCTTGGGTCTGGTTATTCCGTTGGTGGTGTATGCGTGGTCACGCTTGCTTCGATTTAGTCATGACAATGGGATCGGTCTGGCGGCCTCCTATGGCTCGGTTAGCATCGTCACCTTTGGGGCGGCGATTAACTATTTATCGGTGATGAAAGTGCCATACGAAAGTTTTTTGAATGCAGTGGTGGTCTTGATGGAAAGTCCCGCTATTTTTGTGGCCTTGTTGCTGCATCAATATTGGCAAGTCAAGCCCGGGGGAATGGCAACCGGAGAGGGTAAGCCAAAGGGGCGTTTTTTGCATCTTGTGAAAGATACTTTTTTTGGCCAAAGTGTGTTGTTGATGCAAGGTAGTTTATTGATTGGGGCGATTATGTCGGCCAAGGCCATGACCAATGTCAAACCGTTGTTTACTGATTTGTACCGAGGCTTTTTGGTTCTGTTTTTAATGTATATGGGGATGCAGGCGGGCAAGCACCTCAAAGATTTGAGGGGGCGGTTGTGGCCCATGTTGGCGGTAGGGGTGGGGATTCCAATTGGGGCGGGGGTATTGGGGGTTTTGGCAAGCCATGCCATCGGAATGTCGGTAGGGGGCAGTATGGTGTTTGGTATTTTGGCTGGCAGTGCGTCATACATTGCCGCACCGGCTGCCATCCGGGCCAGTGTGCCCCAGGCCAATCCTGCGATTTATTTGGGGGGCGCGTTGGGGGTAACCTTTCCTTTTAATTTGGCCATTGGGATCCCCCTTTATTACTGGTTGGCCAGTATTCTGTGACGCATTGTGTTGCACACTCTCTTGATGGGGGTATCCTCGCCAAGTAAAGGGGGTATTGCCACACGATCAAGAGGGCAAGTGGGGATTATTACCCTTTTTTCATACACTCCTTTTTTGTTCCCTTTCCTTTTGGGCAACTTCGGTTTGAGGATTTAATATTGGATGTAGATACGCTTGATACTTTTGATCCTCCGATTGTTTTATTTGTTTGCTGGGTTTTGTTGGGTCGATGGGTTGGTAATAGCGGACATCTACCCCTTGGGACGGGGGAGATGGGGTCTCCTCAACTAAAGAGGGCTTCACCCCTAAAGAGGGCTTCACCCCTAAAGAGGGCTTCGCCCCTTGGGACGGGGGACATGGTCTGTTCTCAACTAAAGAGGGCTTCGCACCTTGGGACGGGGGAGAGGGGCTGTCCTCAACTAAAGAGGGCTTCACCTCACTGGTTGGGTTATTTCTTTGGGTGAGACTTCCAGGGCGATAAACGTTCATGTTCATTCCGTTTGATGGGGGTTTGTTGTGGGGGACACTTTGGTTATCGGTTTTGATGGCATTTGAATCCCACGAACAATATGGATGCTTCAGTGGGATGCGTTGCCGACCCTTATTTCAAGTAGATGGACGATTACCCACTGGCATCCCATTGGGTGACGTGGGTATGTGGTGGTGATGAAAGACGTGCCGGGGTGGCGTTTTGTTTTTGGATGCCCCCAGTTGGAGAAGGGCATGGGATGCGGGGACCTATTGTCTGGGTGTCGGCAAAACCACCGGTGCCTGTTACTATGGTGCGATGAATACACCAAAAAAAGTGTTTGTGGCGGCGACCCGGCAAAATGATGGCAAGACCATGGTCTCGCTTGGGCTCTTTCAAGCCTTTAAAAAGCGCTATGACCGGGTGGGGTACATGAAACCTGTTGGCCAACAATACCGGTTGGTAGAGGGTCAAAAAATTGATAAAGATGCCGTGTTATTTGGCAACGTGTACCAACTCCATGACCGTCGCATGGACATGAGTCCGATTGCGGTTTCGCGTGGGTTTACGGAATCGTTTATTGATCAGCCGGATACCCATTGGATTGGTGATCAGATTGATGATGCCTTGCGTCGATTACAAGCCGATAAATCGTTGATTTTATTTGAGGGAACCGGGCATGCGGGGGTCGGGTCGGTGTTTGATATGTCCAACGCCGATGTGGCCCAGCGGGTGGGGGCCAAGGTCGTGTTGGTGGCACCCGGAGGGATTGGGAAATGTATTGATGAAATCATGCTGAATAAAGCCTGTTTTGATATGAGGGGGGTGTCATTGGCCGGTGTTATTATCAACAAAGTAGAACCGGATAAATACGATAAAATAAGTGAGTATGTTCACCGGGGGCTATCCCGGCATGGGATTCCGGTATTGGGGGTTATTCCCTTTGTTAAATTGCTGATTCGACCCACGGTGGCCGAGTTGTATGAAGAATTTGGGGCAGAGTTGCTGTCGGGACACGCCAATCTTAATCAGTCGGTGGGTCACTTTGTGATTGGGGATATGAGGCCCCATGATGCATTGGATTATTTTCGTGGGGATACCCTCCTCATTTGTCCGGCCAATCGGGAAGAGTTGGTGATGACGGCCCTATGCAGCAGTATTTTAGATCCTGATGGGTCTCATGATGTGGCGGCGATTGTGTTTACATCGGGTATTCGTCCCCATGAAAAAATGATGGACTTGATTAGATCCAGTCGTATTCCCATGATGATGGTCCAAGAAGATTCGTTTTCCGTTGCCACTAAAATCAACCGCATGCTGTTTAAAATTCATGCTGAAGAATCACAAAAAATCGAAAAAATACAATCCCTGATTGAGGATCATGTGGATGTCGATCGATTGTGTCAGCAACTATGACGACATTGGATGACTTAAAAGCCCCTTATGCATCGGCCTTTCATCGCTTAAATGAGATGATCCGCCATTCTTTTCCCTTGTCACACACCCCCTTTATGATCCCCTTGACCGAGGCTATTTTACAAGGCAAGGGCAAGCAGTTGAGGCCTTTATTGGTGTTTCTTTCGTGTGAAAAAGACCCGGATGAGACCTGTATTCAAGTGGCGGCTGCGATTGAATTGATTCATATGGCCAGTTTGATTCATGACGATATCATTGACGCGGCGGATCGGCGTCACCAGATGCCGTCTATTACGGCCCGATTTGGCCCAGAATTGGCCATTTCGTCGGGGGTTTGGTTGTATGCAGCGGCGTTGCAATGGTTGGTGAAAGCCAATCATATGCCGATTATTGGTGATATCAGTCGCACGGTGGATGCCTTGTGTCGAGGTGAGATGACCCAAGTGATCCATCGCAATCGCTTTGATTTATCTTTGTTGACCTATTTACGCATTATCCATCACAAGACGGCGTCTTTGTTTGGTACGGCTGCTTGGGTGGGGGGCTATCAAACCCCATATGCGTCGCGTCTTCGTGCGTTTGGACAGTCGTTGGGGGTGTTATATCAATTGTCGGATGATTTATTGGATGTGGTGGGCGACGAAGCCCAGTTGAAGAAAAAAGGGCATCAAGATTTTGTGTTGGGGGAAACGACCTTGCCGATCATACTGGCCTTGCAAGCCGTTGATGGCCCAACCCGCGATCGGATGCTTCAGTTGTTAGATGTCAAACAGGCCGACCATATGCTAGAGTTCCTGGGTATGATTAAAGCCTCATCGGCGGTTCCAGAGACCATTCGATGGATTCGGTATTATCAGGGTCGCTGTATTCGAATGGCTCGCACGCTACCGCCTGATCGGGCCCATCGGTTGTGTCAGTTGGTGTCCTTGGTACATGGTCGTATTCCGGCCCATTTTGGGGGATAGGTAGGGGGTTCAGATGAAAGCGAAAGGGTGTGTTATGAAAGGCGTATGGGCGGTTGGATGGTTGGTATTGGGTGGGGCTGTGGGGCTGGGTGGGATGGGGTATGCGACGGTGTTATCGCCTGATGGGTATCTCAAGCAAGTGGCCAATGCCCATTTGGGGTATCAAGCGGCACAGGCCACCCAAGAATCATTGCAAGGTATACGGTTAGAAGCCACGAGTCCGTATCAACCACGTCTGATGGGGGGGGCTTCCCTGCAATTTTCTCGCAACTATGGTCCGATGGCCCAGTTTACGGGTCCTGATACCACCATGCAGTCGTTTCAACTGGGCTTAGAAGGCGAATGGAATAATGGGGTGGGGTATGGGGTAGGGTATGGTATCCAATACTTTGGGTATTCAGGGTCGTCGTTTGGCATCAAGCCCTATTATCAAGCGTCCCCTTATGCCCAGTTGGTGTGGCCATTGTGGCACAATAACGGCGGGAAACGTACGGCACAACAGACTGCCAGCCTCAAGGCCCAGCATGATGCCATGCATTGGCAGTCGATGGCCCAGATTACGCGGGTGTTGTCGGGTGCAGAAACCGTTTATTGGCGGCTTTCGATGGCACAAGAGGCATTGTCATTGGCAGAAGATGGGGTGGGTCGGGCCAAAAAAATGCTGCAGTGGGTTCGCCAGCGTCAACAGCGGGGATTGGCCGATGCCACTGATGTGGCCCAAACCCAAGCCTTGTTAAAAGCGAGGGAATTGGATGTGTCCGTGGCCCAAACCGAGGTGCAGCAATTGGGTCGTGATTTTAACAACGCCCGCGGGTTATCACCGACCCATCCGATTGAGTCGATACAGCGTCTGAGTGAGGGCATTCGTACCCTTCCCTCCCCTACGGTTACCACCGCCTCATCCGAGCTGCGGGCGACCCTTGCGGTCAGTGAGGCAGAATTGGCCCGTATGCAAGCCACCATTTTAAGTGGGGATCCGTTACTTAATCTCACCGGGCGTGTGCAACTCAACCCGGTTCAGTCGGGATTCGGAGACATGCTAACGCATTCACTGAGTACCGATTATTCCACGGTAACGGTGGCACTTCAGTATGCGTCGGGGTTAGACCTTCAGACCGTATTGGCCATTCAGGCGGGGTATGAAAAAGCCAAAGAAGCCAATCGCTTGCTTCGGGACCAAGCACTAAAAGACCGGCAACATGCGATGACCCAATACACCATGGCGTTGCAAGCAGCCAAAGACCGGCTGCAGGATACCACCGAATTGGAGTCGTTGATGCAAACCAAATGGCAACTCGAAACCCAACGGCATGCGAACGGTCGTAGTACGTTGGCCCAGGTATTGACGGCCGAACAGGAGTACAAACAAGCCACCCTGCAACGATTGCGCGTCAAAGCCGACATTGTCTTGACCACCATTCAACTTCAGCAGTTAGGGAGATAACAATGGATATTGCAGGTTTATCAATTAGACGTCCGGTTTTTATTTCCGTTTTGGTGGTCTTGTTATTGGTATTGGGCTGGATGTCACTCAAAAAATTACCGGTTGATTTGTTTCCTAACGTGACGTTTCCGGTGGTGGTGGTCAATACCATTTACCGTGGTGCGGGTCCGGTGGAAGTTGAAACCCTGATTAGCAAGGTCATTGAAGAAGAAGTGTCCAGTATTGCGGGTGTCAAGCGTATTTCGTCATCCAGTGGGGATGGGTATAGTTCGGTGGTGGTGGAATTTTCACTGGATACGGACATTCAATATGCCGAACAAAAAATCCGGGATCGATTGTCCATGCTTCGTAACCGTTTGCCTGATGATGCGGAAACCCCGATCATTCGTCGATTGGATCCGTCTGATCAACCCATTTTGATCATTGGGATTCAATCGCCATTGCCGGCAGGGGAGCTGTATCAAGTGGTGTCGACCCAACTAAAACCCAAGCTGGAACAAATCAATCAGGTGGGGGCGGTTGAAATCATCGGGGGACGAAAAAGAGAGTTGGCGGTTCACCTGGATCAAGGCAAATTGGCGGCCACCCAGTTGTCAGCCAGTCGGGTAAGTCAGGCTTTGGGATTAAGTGGTCAAAACATTCCCATTGGCACCGTGTCGGGTGAAAAAACCGATACCCAATTTCGTGCCGTGGGTGAGTTTAGATCGCTTGAAAGCATTGGGCAGGCGGTGGTCAATTTTTTTGGTAATGATGTGCCCATTCGGGTAAAAGATTTGGGGACTGTCGAAGATGGGTTGGAAGACGAAACCAATCGGGCGTATGTGAATGGTCGTCCCTCGCTTTTTCTTCGGGTCTATCGACAATCGGGGGCGAATACCATCGAGGTGGTCAACGCGGTCAAACGGCAGGTATCGGTTTTGAATGCCAGCTATGGTGATGCAAAAGGGCAATCCATTCGCATGCAAGTGGTGCGTGATGGATCCAAATTTATTGAGGCCAATGTGACCGATGTCAAAGAATCGATTTTAATTGGGATCGTGTTAACCATCGTGGTGGTGTATTTGTTTTTGGGGTCCTTTCGATCCACGATTATTACCGCGTTAGCTTTACCCAATTCGTTAATCGGGGCGTTTTTGCTGATGGGATGGGCTGGGTTTTCGATTAATGTGATGTCCTTGTTGGCCTTAAGTTTGTCAGTCGGGCTTTTAATTGATGATGCCATTGTGGTGCGAGAAAATATTTTTAGGCATTTGGAAATGGGGAAGTCAGGCTTACAAGCGGCGTTGGATGGTACCAAGGAAGTGTTGTTGGCCGTCATTGCCACGACCTGTGCGGTGATTGCTGTTTTTGCTCCCATTGGGTTTTTGAATGGGGTTGTCGGTCAGTTTTTCAAGGAATTTGGGTTAACCATTTGTTTTGCCATGGCCATTTCGCTTTTTGATGCGGTGACAGTGGCCCCGATGTTGTCGGCGTATTTTGCTTCTTCGGATCATGGCAAATCAGCACGGGGATGGTGGCATGTGGTGGGTGCCCCTGCCCGATGGTTTGATCGGATGCAGGGCAAAATGGAGCGCGGGTATGTTCGGTTATTGGCCCGTTCGTTGCGGCGTCCTTTGTGGGTGTTGGGTGGTGCGTTGATTGTGTTTATCATGAGTTTTGTGGCCATCAAACATGTGCCCAAAACGTTTTTGCCAGCCCAAGATGCGGGTGAGTTTGCGGTGTCCATTGAACTACCTGAGGGAACATCTTTGGATGAAACCGATCGGGTGGCCCATACCATTGATGCGGTGATCCGCACACATCCAGAAGTGAATGTGTCGGTTATGACGGTAGGAGATGCCCGTGGCAAGGCCAATACCGCGACCATTATTATTAACATGGTGCCGGCTGGGCAACGCCGGGTGAACACCTCTGAATTCAAAGAGATATTGCGTGGTGAACTCAAGGCGTATGCGTATGCCAAACCCATTGTCAAAGATGTGGATATAGTAGGGGGTGGGCAGCGTCCGTTTAATGTGGTGATCAAAGGCCCTGATTTGGCGACGATTACCCCCATTGCCCAATCGGTGTATGAGCGGATGAAAAAAAGCCAGGATGTGTTGGATCCTGAAATCAACTACAAAGTTGGAAAACCTGAGTTTAGGGTCCAATTGAATGATGCATCCATGGCGTATTTGGGTGTTTCGACCGTGGCGGCCGGTGGCGAATTACGGCAATTGATTTCGGGTAGCACGCCGGCAGTGTTTCGTGAAAAAGGGGAAGAGTATGCCATTCGGGTGAGGCTTCGTCCGGAGCAACGGCAGTTGGATCGGCAATTTTCGCTGGTGAATATCCCGAATACCAATGGGGCGCTGGTGAAGCTGTCGTCCATTGCCCGACCCGAACGCGTGTTGTCACCGGCTGAAATTAACCGACAAGACCGTTCCAAATCCATTATGATTTCCTGTGATGTGTCCCCAAAAGGAAAGGGAATTGGGGGGATTCAATCCGATTTGGAACGCACATTTGAGACCATGAACTTGCCAGAAGGGGTACGCTACTCGTTTATTGGCCAAGCCGAAAATTTTAAAGAATTGGGACAAAACATGGGGATGGCGGCCTTGTTGGGTATTTTGTTTATTTATATGGTCTTGGCGTCACTCTACGAATCGGTGGTCACCCCGTTCACGATTATGTTGGTGTTGCCTTTGGCTATTTGTGGTGCGTTTTATGCCTTGTTTATTACCGGAAAATCATTGGATCTTTTTTCGATGATTGGGTGCATTATGTTGTTGGGTGTGGCCACCAAGAACTCTATTATCTTGGTGGATTACACCAATCAGTTGGTTCAAAAGGGAATGGATCATCATACGGCTTTGTTGCAAGCGGGCCAGACGCGTTTGCGTCCGATCTTAATGACCACGATTGCCTTGATTGCGGGCATTTTGCCGGTGGCCATTGGGTTAAATGAAGCTTCGCGACAACGGACATCGATGGGCGTGGCCATTATTGGTGGGTTGGTGAGTTCAACGTTGTTAACGTTGGTGGTGGTACCGGCGGCTTATTCTTATATTGAGCGGTTTAGGGTATGGTCTTTAAAATGGGCCAAACGTCGGTTTCAGGTGACAGAGGTCCGTTAGTCTCGTATCGCCCTGATCCCCCCTGTTGAAAAAAGGGGGGGAATAGGGTGTGCGTGGGTGTGAGGTCTGTCAGCGGGTCTTTGGGCCGGGTGGTCATGAGTGGATGGCACCCCCGATGAGGGGGGCTGATGGATGGTTGAGGGGGCGTTGGGTGGGTCTTAGCGGGGGGTAATGGGTGCTTGGATCAGGGCATCACTTTTTTTGATTGTCTTTGAAGGACAAGGCGATCTTGTCGTGATACGTGGTGGTGGGTCAAAGCGGATGAGTCGGCCTTTGGGGTGTCGCTTCTTACTGGGTGATGGATGGGTACGTTATTCCATGGGTGTACATCGGCATCGCTCCCTTTTACAATAGCCCCATGATACCCGTGGTAATCACAGCGGCCGGTCACAGTCATCGGTATGGTCAAAACAAGCTATGGCTTTTACGGGATGGGTTGCCTTTAATTGCCCATACCATTGCGTGTTTTACGTCCCATCGGGCCACCCTGAGGGGGCCTATTGCACTCGTGGTGTCGTCAGAGGATTGGGCCCCCATGCAGGTCCTTGCCAAGCAGTATGGGGTGATCCTGATTCTGGGTGGGGCTACCCGGTCTCAATCAGTGAATAATGGGCTAAAATGGGCATTGACCCATTCACCGTTGGGGGTGTTGGTGCATGATGGGGCCCGTCCGTTTGTATCGCTTGACTTGATTCAACGCATGATGGCAGACCCCCATCTGCCCATGGCCATTCCGGGCCTGCCGGTGTCTGATACCATCAAAGTAGTGGATGGTCATCGGGTGGTGCGAACATTGCCCAGAGAGTCGTTAAGGGCCATTCAAACCCCTCAATATATTCGGGCTGATGTGGCACACCGCTTGGTTGCCAGTACGATGGATGCAACGGATGAAGCTGGGGTGGCCGAACAGTTGGGGGTGACGGTGACGGTATTAGAGGGGGAGCGACCCAACCTAAAGGTTACCTGGCCGGGTGATTGGCCCGGTGATGGGTAGGCCCCATCACCCGGGCACGCTTAATACCCACTTTCCCAATCCACCAAGGCCTCAATTTGCGAGTCAAATCGAGGGTTTAAGGCCAACAAACGGGCCAGTTGTTTTCGGGTGATTTGGTCGTCCTCAACCTCACTGGTTTGATCATCGATAATCCCCGCACTGGCCAATAAGGATAACACCTCGCTACTGGTGAGGGCCCGATCGGGTTTAAATGAGCCGTCGGGAAACGCATACATGAGCCCGTTGTCTATGACATAGGCAATGGCAGCGGCTTGCGGATCCGTTCGCTTCACGTCGGGAAAGACGTCCCCACTGGGTTTGGGTAATGCCACACCCGATTGTGTTGCCAATAGGGTGGCCATGTATCGCCGTGTGACTTCCCGATCGGGGTAAAAGCGGCCATCTTTTTCGCCATCGATGACACCCAATGTGGCCATGAATTCAATTTCTCGGCGTTCTTTTATTTTGCCTAAATCGGAAAAAGATTTTAATCGCAACACACGAATTTGGTGGTTAATGTCGCTGCCATCGGTTTTGAGTACCATGCGCAACGTGTTTTTGCCTAATTTTAACGGTTGGACCAATGAAAAATTATTTTCACGGTCCATTTTTGCTAAGTTGCCATTGATATATACCATTTTTACCGATGTCGATCCGGTCCCAAAAATGCGAATGGCATCGTAATAGTGAATGGACATATCCTGAGGAAATGGTACTTTGGCAAAAAACGGAAATTCTTCAATGGCCCCTTGGTTTCCTACTTTGTCTTTAAAGACCAATTGCAGTACCTTGAGTTGGGTGGGGGCCCCATAAGGGGTGGTTAAATCGGTGGGGTATGGGGCACGTCCTGTCCATAGTAACCCATCGGCTGATTGAAGCCCAATGGGTGTCCCATCAATTCCGCCCTCCAGTTGTGCCAAGGCTTCATTCGAGGATACGATGATACTGAGCTGATCGGTTTCGATGGGACTCAACGAGACCAAGACAGTAGGGGCGGTGGTGTCCCGGGTTATCTCGACGGGGTCAGACTTAACGGAGCTTTCTTTGGCGATATCATAAGCGGTAATGTAGACCCTGTTTTTTCCTTCGGTGAGTGGCAGGGTTGGATAGGACCAGTTGCCATACCGGTCGGTTTGGGTGGTCCGTATTAAACTGCCGTTGGCATACAATTGAATGGCCGTTTTAGGGGGGCCAATACCTGATACGGCAATGACGGTTTCTTGTGTGATACTTTCTTTTTTGGGAGATAAAATACGGGGTGTTGATGGTCGGGATGACCCTAAAATGGTGATTGATAAACTATTACTGGGCATGTCATCCATTGAGCCTAGTAGTTGGTTGTAGGCATAATCAAACCGGAGTGCATAGTCATCGTTGTTAAAGCCAGCTACGACATTGTTAAATTGTAAGCCCAGGCCCATGTTCAGTTCGTTGGGGCCAACGCTGCCTCGAAGGCTCACCATCTCTTGAGGAGAAAACTCTGATCCGATGGTAATGCCCCTTGGGCCTGACGTAAAATGGAGGGTCCAGTCATCGTCAAGCAGATTGGCTTGTAGTCCGAACAAGAGTTGAAAAGGCATGGTGGACTGCAATTGGTTGCTACCCCACGTCATGCTACTACCCAGTAGGTTTAAAAATGATAACCCGATCGACAATCGGTTGATGCCATATCCGCTGACCGGGTAATTGGCCACCAATCCCGTGTCCAAACCAAACCCTATTCGAGAGTCAGATTTGATGTATTGACGCAATAGTTTACCCCCCACCCCCACCGAAAACAGTTGGCTGCCAAACAACCCATAAAATGGCGTACCCGCTGACACATGAATCAGGTCAAACCCTGCACCGTAGCTTCCCACCTGAAAAATACGGTTGCTGTCGTAGATGGTTTCGGGAATATTGGACATGCCACTGCTGCCATAAGACAACCCAAAGGTAATGCGCTGGGGCGAATCGGCCGGGCTGAGTGCCCATTGTAAGTCAAAGGGGATGGCGATATGTAATACTTTGTAATCAATGGCAGACCCCAAAAATGCCTGGGTGGTAAACCCAATGGGGGTAAAATCGATTTGACCCAATATGGCGGGATTAATCATCATCGTCGCTGCATCTTTGATGGCGGGGTTGGCACCACCCAAGGCAATAAGTTTGGCACTGATCATTTGAGATTGGGGTGATTCCATGGCCCTGGTTTGAGCCCATGATGGGGTCAATTGGCCCATGAGTGTCAGATACGCTATAACGGACACAACCCATTTTCGTTGCATGTTAATAGACTGCCAACTTTGTGGTGGCCACCGATCGCGTCCCATCGCTCCCTGTTGCAATGACTTTGCACAAATACATCCCTGAGGCCATCACCTCACTGTTGGTGGGGATGATGATTTCTTGATACCCGATGCCAGTAAAGGTATTGTTTGATTCATAGATTTTTCTGCCAAGGTGGTTGTATACGATCAGTTTAACCGTGGCCGGTTGGGTGAGTTGTAGTCCCAGCCGAAGTGGAATATTGCGTCCTTTGACATAAGGGTTGGGGTAAAACAATGGGTTGAGCAATTCCACAACGGCTTTGATTCTGAAACTGAGTGTGAGATCGGGTAATGGGTTGCCCTGGGTATCACTCACTGAAATGACCACGTTGCCGTTTTGATTTCCCACATCGGCAATGTTGATTTCCCCATTTTCTGCGTTGTAAGAAAATTGGGTGCTGGCAAGGCCATAAGAGGGGGCCCCTGTGTTTAATTGCGACGATTTACTCAGTAACAGGCCATTGAGTTTGACTTGAATACTGGCTTCATTGATATTGTTGCCATTGTTGGCCAATCGAATGCGAAGGGCTGACTGTTTTGAAATGGCGTCCCCGTTGGTAAAGGGTGAGGGGGTACCGTTGGTGTCGACTTCGACTTTGCTGATATACCCGGGTAAACTCCAACGATATTGTGCGAGACTGGCAATATTAAAGCGGGGTGTGTTGGGTGAGGCAGCGGTCCATCCTGCTTGTGCGGGGTAGCGTGTGAGCATGGCCCGACCGATGGCAGGGGATGCCAAAGGGTAGACGGCAATCGAATCGTCGACGGCATACTCCGCCAGACCATCAATGACGGCGGTACCATCCGATATGCGTTTGGTATGGGTAACCGAAAAAGGAACCCCCACCGATGAAAAAGGGGCCAATGAATAGGGATAAACCACCGCATTGTTGAGTGTGGCAATGGTAAACTCATACGTGATATCACTACCTGAAATGGTGGAGAAATAAATGCGGGGTTCGATTTTGTACAGTGTGACGGGATTGGCTGTTTTGTTGTTGACGGTAATGACCATATTAAATTGCGTGAGCACTGCTTGATTGGTTTGGGCGATGGCGATCCCATCGATGGACAGGCGGCTACTCTCCACCTGGGTGCTAATCGCAGGGTTGGGATAGGGGGTGTCTTGTCCCCCAAATTTAAAATTGGCCTCACTGTTCATTGAGGCAATTTGTGCCCGAATGGAGGGCAGGGCATTGTTGGCGGGGATGGGGGTCAAGGCCCCGATATCATATAAAATAATCCAATTGTTTTGACCGGTATTAATGGGGATATTGGGAATGGTAACTGTTTGTCGATTGATGGGGTTATCCACGGCCGATAAGAGTACATCCGGGCCATCGACCACATTGTTTTGGTTGTTGTCATTGTATACCCAGATGCGGCTAACACCTTGTTGGGATGGGCTAAAGGTTTCGGATTCATTTTTTAAGGTTAAGGTGGTGTTGAGGTAACGATCGGATGAATCGAGTGACACCTTTAACATGGGGACTTTAATTTGTCCTTGAATGACTTTGCTAGGGCTTAATTTAAGGGCGTCGGTTAAAATAACGTTTAAGGCGCCCTCAATGGTGACCTTGGCTTCGGGGGTGGCCACCACCGGTAACGACCCACTGAGTTTAATGGGTAACACATCGCCATCGATAACGGCTTGACCGCTGATGTTGGCGATGCGACTGATGGCATACGATCCGGAACCAAACGATGTGCTTTGATTGCTCATGATGTGTTCCCCCATGGTGTATACCACATATAATTGGGTGGCATTGCTGTCAAAGTAGCCACTGTTATTGGGATTGCGGGCCGGAATATATAAGACCCCGTTGGTTTGGGATAATAAATTAAAGGTTACCACGGCACTGTCGATTTGATTGAACCCCCCTCCCAGTAAGGTGTCGCTAATTTTGGTATCCAAATTGGTTTCCAAACTTCGACTTTTATTTGAGTCGTGATACACCTCGATTCTTTGAATGTTTTTTGGATCCGTAGGGGCAACCCGAAAGGGTACCGACCCGCCATTTAAAATATTCATGGTGGCAATACCGATTTGAACCTGATGGGCTTCCAATTCTATTTGCATCATGTTAATGACAGAGCGACGCCCATAATGGGCATCACTGTTAAAAATGGGCTTGGTTTCGATTGGGTTGTAGGCCAACCCTCCGATTAAAATGTTGCCAGGTACAATGGGTTGGGGTGAAAACAACCGAAGGGGTGACACCGAATTGTCTCCGATACCGGATAAAAGGGTCACTTGGGGGCTGATGGTGGTGTTGGTGGTGACCACTGTGTTTTCACCAATGTCGAAGGTGACAAAAAAATTAGCGGTGGTGTCTTGTTGGATGACCACCGCATTGCTGTTATCTGTTTTTAGTTCAAATGTGACCGATTGGCTACTGGTCATGTCTGTACTATTTAATTGCGATAACAAGGTATATACCGACTGGTTGGACTCGGCATTGGCTTTGGAGAAGGTGGTGGTACTGTTGTTGTTGGCCCGATATAGCCGGGCCCCTGTAATGCCATTTTTAGACCCTGCTGTGGTGACAACCATGGCACTGCCCACATCCACTGATAGTTTGAATTGATGGGTTTTGACCCCTTCACCGGATGTTTTTAATTGCAACAATAACCCTGGGACATTGGCTTGACCCGGTAATGCAACCAACGGGTTGGTATGGGGGGTAATGAGGGTAGAGGAAAAGCCTGAAATCATGGCGGTATATTCGGTACTAGGGGGTCCTAGTATCGTGGCATTGCTTGTAAAGTCCAGCAAGACGGCTTTACAATCCTGACCTAAAGGGGCCGAATCTAGAATGTCATATACCAAAAAATAGCCTTGGGTGTTGTTAGATGGGATGATTTCATTTTGAATAGATAGAATCAGGTTGCTGAGGTTGTTGCTATTGGGAATGACGCTGCTTGCCACCAACGGATCGATGGTGTCATCAAACTGTTGTACCAGTCCTTGGCCAATGGCATCACGATAAATCGCCACTCGTGATACACAAGGGCCAAATGAACAGGTCCCGCTGTTGTTGATGGTCATGGTGTTTAAGGTGGCATCCCCGTTGGTGGATCTGAGTTGAAAATAGATCATGGGACGACGAATGCCTTGGGGTAAGTGTGTGGTTTGTCCGATGGCTTGAACGAGTTCTAGTGTGGCCGCCCATGCAAACGCCCCCCAAGACAAAGCCAGAGTCAGCAAACTATACCGAATGATGGTGGTGACCACGCGTACTCCCTTCCCCTTCTTAGTCTGACCCTTTGTGTGGGGTACATTGGATGCATTATAAGTGGGTTGTGACATCTTTCCAATCCCCTAGGGGATTGGCAGTCCCCCTATTCATCTGTAAATCGACAATTGGCAAACACTTCTTGCACGTCATCGTCTTCTTCTAGTTTTTCAAGTAGGGCAACCATGCGTTCCCCATCGGCTTGAGAGAGGGTCACCACGGTTTGAGGGACCATTCCCAAAGAGACGGATAGGGGATGATACCCGGCCGAGTCAAACGCCAGTTTGAGGGGCTCAAATGAGGTCAATGGACAGGTGACCTCAATCTCGGATTCTTTTTGTTCGAGCTCATCGGCCCCGGCTGAAATGGCCACTTCCATGAGCTGATCTTCACTGTATTGGGTGGCATCAAATAGGAAGACCCCTTTTTGATCGAATAAATACGAGACGGCTCCTTTGTTGGCCAGACTCCCCCCAAATTTTCCTAAAATGGTGCGTAAATTGGGAACCGTTCGATTGCGATTATCCGTGAGGGTGGCGATTAAAATGGCCACCCCATTGGGTCCGTATGCTTCAAACATCACGTCTTCATAGGCATCATCCCCATTGTTGCCGGCCCCTTTTTCGATGGCACGTTTGATGTTGTCTTGGGGCATGTTGGCATCTTTGGCCTTGATCACGGCCAGTCGTAACCGGGGGTTCATTTCCTGATCGCCCCCACCCAATCGGGCGGCGGTGGTGATTTCACGCACAATTTTGGTAAATATTTTGCCTCGTTGGGCGTCGGTTTTGGCTTTTTTGTGTTTAATGGTGGACCATTTGCTGTGGCCTGACATGGGACCCTCCTAGTCTGATAATTTGAGTACCGATAAAAAGGCTTCTTTGGGGACTTCCACTGACCCGATCATTTTCATTTTTTTCTTGCCTTTTTTTTGTTTTTCGATCAGTTTGCGTTTTCGTGTGATATCCCCCCCATAACATTTGGCAATCACGTTTTTTTTGAGTGCAGAAATACTTTCTCGGGCAATAATTTTGCCCCCGATGGCCCCTTGTAAGGCCACTTCATACAGTTGGCGGGGGATCAACTCTTTTAGTTTTTCGGCCATTTTTCTGGCAATGCCGGCGGCTTTGCTGGCATGGGCAATAAAGGACAAGGCATCCACGGGGTCCCCATTGATTAACATGTCCACCTTGACCAATTTGGCGGGACGGTACCCTTCGAACCAATAATCCATGCTGGCATACCCTTTGGTACGGCTTTTTAATTTGTCAAAAAAACTGGTGATGAGTTCATTGAGGGGGATACTAAACGTGAGCATTTGGCGGTCGGCATCAATCAGTTCGGCTTTTTTATATTCCCCCCGGTGCTCCTGGGCCAATTCAATGACCGTGCCCAAAAAGGTGCTGGGGGTGATAATGGACAACCCCATACAGGGTTCCTCGGTTTGGGCCACCAGTTGAGGGGATAAAAACTCATTGGGGTTTTCAATCTCCATCACATCGCCATTGGTACGGGTGATACGATAGGTGACATTGGGGGCGGTGGCGACCAGTTCGATGCCATACTCTCGCTCGATGCGTTGTTGCACAATTTCCATGTGAAGCAATCCCAAAAACCCACACCGGTATCCGAATCCAAGTGCCTGAGAGCTTTCGGGTACAAATTGCAAGGCCGAATCATTGAGCGTGAGTTTTTCGAGGGCATCACGCAAGGCAGGGTATTCTTCGGTGTCAACAGGATACAGGCCACAAAACACCATGGGTTTGGCTTTTTGATACCCCGGCAAGGGGGATTGGGCGGGTTGCTTGTGATCGGTGACGGTATCCCCAATTTGGGCATCCGATACGGATTTGATGTTGCAGACAATGTAGCCCACCTCGCCGGTCTGGATGCCGTCAGAGGGGGTCATTTTGGGCTTAAAATACCCGATATCCAAAATATCGTACGATGAGCCGGCGGCCATTAGGCTGATTTTTTGGCCTCGTTGTAAGGTGCCTGACATGACGCGAACATAAATAATGACCCCCCGGTAGGGATCAAAATGGGCATCAAAAATCAGGGCTTTTAATTTGTCTTCGGGATCGGGCGTGGGGCAAGGGATATGGGCCACCACGGCTTCAAGGACTTGTTCGATATGGCGTCCGGTTTTGGCACTGCATCGGATGGCATCTTGGGCCGGAATGCCCAACACCCGTTCAATTTCTTCGGCCACACGATCGGGGTCAGCCGATGGCAAGTCAATTTTGTTGATAACCGGAATAATCTCGAGGTTGTGTTCCAATGCCAAATAAAAATTGGCCAAGGTTTGGGCCTCGATGCCTTGGGTGGCATCCACCAACAACAAGGCCCCTTCGCAGGCGGCCAGTGACCGGGACACTTCATAACTAAAGTCGACGTGACCGGGGGTGTCGATTAAATTAAGGGTATACGGCGTGGGATGACCTTGGGCGTGATACTGCAAGCGAACGGCTTGCATTTTGATGGTGATGCCCCGTTCTCGTTCCAAGTCCATGGAGTCTAATAGCTGGTGCTTCATGTCGCGTTTGCTGACGGTGTGGGTTTGTTCGATTAAGCGATCGGCCAGGGTGGACTTGCCGTGGTCAATGTGGGCGATAATACAAAAATTGCGTATGGTCTCGATCATAATCGTCACTATACAATGACTCGTCATTTCCGAGAATCCATGAGTTGAGAGGGTATTTATTCAGAAAGAGGCCAGAGGAGGCCAGAGGGGTTATGTATGACGATCACGTTTGAGGCCTTAGAAGCACTGGTGATGGAAACCGATGCCATTGCCATTCATTATTTTGCTAAGGGGGTGTCGGTCCAACAAAAAGCGGATGCGTCACCCGTGACACAAGCGGATTGTGAAATTGAATCGGTGATTGACCGATGGCGACAGACCCATTATCCAGGGGTGGGGATATGGGGGGAAGAATGGGGACAAAAGGGAGAGGGATCGCCTTGCCGGTTGATTGTGGATCCGATTGATGGGACGCGCAATTTTATTGGTGGCAACCCGGTGTTTGCCACTTTAATTGGGGTAGAGGTCCATGGTGAGCTGGTGATGGGGATGGTATCGGCACCTGCCATGGCCCGTCGATGGTGGGGCCAAGTGGGCTTGGGTGCCTGGGGATCGGGTCCGGAGGGGTCCCGTCCCTTGCGGGTGTCATCGACGGATGAGGTGTCCCAGGCCCAGGTGTTTCATGGCAGTTTGTATGGGGTCGAAAGCCCACCCGATGAGGGGTGGATGCGGGTGTTAAAGGGCACGTATCGACAGCGGGGGGTGGGGGATTTTTTTTCGCATGTGTTGGTGGCATCGGGGGCT
>Ga0209358_10000646_pt1 | contig 29678 bp, 28 predicted proteins | sample LauGreFa1BDMLBSN_2_FD_187574 | JGI IMG/M metagenome (GOLD analysis project Ga0209358, IMG submission 187574) | Freshwater lake microbial communities from Lake Michigan, USA - Fa13.BD.MLB.SN (SPAdes) (version 2) | ecosystem: Environmental > Aquatic > Freshwater > Lake | place: Lake Michigan, USA...
GGAGATTTACTGGTTCATTTGCATGTTTTGACTAGAGCCGACTGCACGACGCGAAATGTGCGTAAAGCCCAGGCGCTTGCCGCAACGTACGATCAATTGGAATCCCGTATTGAGCAGCTTGCGCAAGAAGAGGAATTAGCGGCTATCAGACCCGATCTCAATGGAAATGAAATTATTGAGATTCTTGGCATTAAACCTGGACCAATAGTGGGTAAGGCATACGACTATCTTCTTGAACTTCGGATGGAACATGGCCCACTTGGACGCGAGCGCGCAATCGAAGAGCTACTTAAGTGGAGTAAGCAGACGGAGGGGTAAGTGGGTTACGCACGCGCACTCTATATACCCTTTGATCACCTCCACCGAAACTATGGTGTGCTGAAAGAGGCCGACCCACAGCAAGATCGGATTCTCTTCGTAGAGAGTGCGCGAATGCGCTCTGGGCGGAACTGGCATCCTGAACGTCTCTTCTTTCTCATATCAAGCGCTCGCCACTTTGTAGAAGAACTTCGTGATGAAGGATTTGAAGTTGATTACATAAAAGCACCTACTGCACGCGATGGCATCTCAGGATTACTAAAAAAGTTTCCCAACTTAACATTGCATGCAACAAAACAATCGTCATTTAAATTACAAAGAACGTTGGAAGAGTTAGGCGCAAACTTTGTTGAGAATGATTTCTTTTTAACTCCACGAGCGCTTTTTGAAGAGTGGGCGGCGCGGCAGAAGAGCTATCTCATGGAGAATTTCTATCGCGAACAGCGCAAGCGCCTCAATGTGCTGATGAAGAATGGGAAACCAGTAGGTGGCGCGTGGAATTTCGATAAAGAGAATCGATTACCGCCGCCAAAAGAATATAGCTGGCCTGAATATCAAGGATTTGATCGAGATAAAATTGATAATGAAGTAGCAACCGAGCTCAACTTGGTTCCAACTCGTACCTGGGCAACCACACGAAAAGACGCTCTGAAACAACTTAGCTATTTTATTGATAAACACTTTGCCCAATTTGGGCCGTACGAAGATGCAATGGCCCTTGATAGTTGGTCGCTCCATCACTCTGTCATAAGTCCTTATATCAATAATGGCCTGCTCCACCCTGGCGAAGTTCTTTCTGCGGCGCTCGAAGCGTTTGAAGCGGGAACGATTCCGATCGAATCAGCAGAAGGCTTTATTAGACAAGTAATTGGCTGGCGCGAGTATATAAATGGCATGTATTGGCATCTAGGCGAGGAATATCGGAACCGAAATAGATTAAATGCCATCCGCCCACTACTCCCGCTATTCACATCAAGCGACAAAACTGAGATGAATTGCGTTCGTTCAATCGTGCATGACATTGAAGAACGAGCATGGGTCCATCACATTCCACGTCTTATGGTTCTTAGTAATTTAGCGCTCATAACAGGCACCAATCCGCAGGAGTTCCTCGATTGGATGCGCGAACGCTTCATTGATGCCTCTGATTGGGTGATGGTTCCCAATGTGATTGGTATGGGTGTCCATGCAGATGGTGGCCAGATGATGACCAAACCATATGCTGCGGGCGGAGCATATATTTCCCGAATGTCGCACTACTGCAAAGGCTGTGTTTACGATCCTAAGTTGCGCGTAGGTGAAAAAGCATGTCCGTTTACCACTTTATATTGGGATTTTCTCGACCGAAATCGAGAGATCTTCTCCAAAAACCATCGAATGTTTCAACAAATTAATGGATTAAAACGCCTTAGTGATCTACCAGAGTTGCGGGAGAGAGCAAAGGAAGTTCTAGCAGGCTTAGATCTTGGAGAAATCTAGATAGATTTCTTAAATCCACTTGGACATTTTGGCGATATCCCTGTCACTACGCGCTTAACTTTCCCTTTGACACAGGTAATTGATTTTTTACTCGAAACTTTGGGGGCAGCTGCAGTGGTAGTTGCTGACTTTACCTCTGGCTTGGTTTCAATGACTTTCTCTTGCGTTAATTTAATTCTGATTGTTGGCGAGGAAAAGGTGAAATTCTTTGCGCTTAAGTTCATCCAGCCATCTTTAATCGAGAGCGTTTCAGTCGAAATCTCTTGTTCGCCACCGTTAGAACCCAGAACAGATACCGACGCTTTAATTGGTGCATTCGTGAAACCATAGATACATCTCGCAGAATCAGCGCTCATTGCTAGGTCGTACGTTCCTTTGTACACAGAACCATCAACATCATGATGCGCCCCTGCAACCTTGTAGCTCATGACACCTTCTTTGAATGCAGGAGGACTCCAGCTATAAGCCATTGCATTCGTTGTCATCATTCCATGCAACTTGGTGTTATCGCGTACCGTGCACTCCCAAACGCGATTTCCTACGCTCTGATCCATTCCCCAAAAAGATGATGGATCCATTCCTTGAAAACGCCAGGTTGGTAAAACGCTAGCGGTCTGTAACCACTTTTCGCTGGCTTGGAAATAGCCACTTCCTTTAAGTGCAGGATTGGGAGTATGAACTCCACCTCCTGCGATACCAAAACGTGGAAATTCGAAGAGATCCGGATGATTCGAGAACTTACCCCACATGAGCCCGAATCCAGATGTATCGCTCTCCACTCGTCCGTCGTAGTTCATCTCTTGTAGCGCTGGCGATGTGGCAAATTCACTTTTTGGAATCCACGCAACTCCACTTGGTACGTTGATTGATGAGCCACTGACGACAAGCGTGCTAGTTGTTGATGAAAGTGGCGTAACTGATGCGCGGGTATCTTTCATTCGCCCAAATAACCAACCAGTTATCTTGTTATCCATCTGCATGGTTAATTCGATAGGTTGATCAGCAAAAAATGGTGCAGCCATCCCACAGCGACCGAGATCGGTCCAAATGCAATCTCGATAACTTTGGTCGACCTCTCTGTTATTTGGATTATCTATCGTTTCAAAACCATTTCGCCAAATGATGGGATAGAAATTTCCATTCTTCGTGCTGGTCGGGAGCACCTGCGCACTAAACCCAATCACAGCTATCGATGAGGAAGGTGTGGAAGGCGATTTTCGGTAATAGTTGATTTGAATATCTACTGCTACCGAGTACTCCAAAGCACTTCCTTTGATGGAATTTCCGCGCCAAACGCTAATTCCGCCTCCTGCGGGAATTCGATTCGCGGCATCTCGGGGAAATTTGAAGGTATCTATCTCGTAAAGCAATTGGGCATCTTTAAGCGCTCCAGTTGAATCAGCTGTGCGCAGCGATTTAATGCATACATCCGCAATATCAGACTTTGCAGTACAGGGCGGAACTACTGCAGAAATTCTTAGATTATCCGCTGATACACATTTTGGATCATTAACCGATTCACATGCAAGGTTAGTGACAAAAGTGCCTCGACTCGCCCCCGATATAGCCGACACCTGGGTGAGCACCCGATCATCAGTGATGGTTAGAGCAGCTGCTGGGAAATTAGGCTTCAGTTTCATAGCATCATCTTGATTGGTGAAGAAAACAATCGCGCTACTACTTTGTGGGATTGTTATCGTCAATAAAAGTGCGAAGATAACAATTGATTTTCTCATTCGTTAGCGCCATATACATCATTAAGAGTCACGAGATTTAATTCTCGATCAGATATTAATTTCAACATGGGCTTAAACACCTGAGCTGAAGTTAAATTATTTGCATGTGCTAACACAATTGATCTGTCATAAAAACTTTCTTTAGCAAGTGTCAAAATCCGAGAAGCTCGAATATTGCTGGCATCACCTAAAGATCCAGACCAAAGCATCGGTTTGGTGTACCCAATTTCGGCTGCAGCTTCGACAACTTTTGCGTTGATACTTCCATACGGAGGACGATAAAAAGGACGAGCATCTACCCCAAAATTACGCTCGATAAAGTTATGAGCCCCCTTCAATTCTTTTTGAATTCCTTTAGTGGACAGTGTAGTTAGCGCTGGATGGTGCGCAGTGTGATTGGCTAGTTGTATTTGCCCGTTATCTACTAGCGGTTGGAGTTCTTTTCTATTTGCTAACCAAGAACCCATGGCTGAATAAACAAAGAAAGTTATCCGAAGATCGTTTTCTGCTACTAACCTGATGTATCGCTTCACTGATTCGATGCTGGTGCCATCATCGACTGTCCACGCAAGTTGTTTCACATCCGATTTCGGAAGCTCACGAATTATTCGCGCACTGCTCCCATGTGCTGACAAGGGAGCAAAGGTAGAGAGAGATGCGCCAACTGCGCCGCCTCCAAGAAGTGTGAGAAATGAGCGGCGATCCATAATTCTCCTTAACTAGGGTATTAAATCTAGTGCAGAGTCATAGACTTTATATATGAGGGCGAGAACACTCCACGGCGACGAGCGAAAAACCCGTTCTCGGCTTATGCGTTGGCTCGGTCCGGGGCTAATAACGGGCGCTGCTGACGATGATCCCTCGGGTATTGCTACCTATTCGCAAGCGGGAGCGGCTTATGGTTTCGGCCAGCTTTGGACCATTGCTTTATGTTTACCATTGATGATTGCCGTGCAAGAAGCATGTGCCCGAATCGGTTCAGCCACCTCACAAGGTTTAGTAAAAGTTACATCTCGCGTGTATTCGAAGAAAATTCTCTTTTTGGTCGTCGCACTCGTGGTGATAGCAAATGTCATCAATATCGGAGCAGATTTTGCAGCTGTTGGAGCTTCACTTAACCTCCTTATTCCACTTCCGATCTGGCTACTCTCCACTATTTTTATGTTAATAGTCTTAGCTTTAGAGATCTTTATTGGCTATCACACATATGCCAAGTTTTTGAAATTTCTAGCGCTGTCATTAATTTCATATGTTGTCGTTGCGTTGATGGTTACTAGTAATTGGCTTTCTGTTCTCAAAGCGACTTTTATTCCTCAGCTCGAATGGAGCTCTGCTTATTGGTATGTCATTGTCGCAATTTTAGGAACCACCATCAGTCCATATATGTTCTTTTGGCAAACAGCCGAAGAGGTTGAGGAAACAAAGTACGCACATCACCAGGAGAAATCACCTCGAGGTATCAGAGAGATTAGGCAAGATACCAGCGTCGGAATGAGCATCTCGCAAATAGGCAGTTGGCTCATGATTATCACTGCAGCCGTCGTGTTGCATGAGAATGGTGTAGTCAATATTGGTACCGCAGCAGATGCGGCGAAAGCTTTAGAACCATTGGTAGAAGGATTTCCGCACGCTGGCACCATTGCAAAATCCCTCTTTGCAATCGGCGTAATAGGAATGGGACTTTTAGGTATTCCAGTCCTGGCGGGCTCTGTTGCCTATGCTGTTAGCGATGCATTCAATTGGCGCGAAGGTTTAGATTATAAATTGAAGGAAGCCAAGCAGTTTTATGGTGTAATAATTTTTTCTACAGTAGCAGGCTGGCTCATTACTCTAATTGGCATTGATCCAATCAAATCGTTAGTTTTCGCGGCTGTCATTAATGGACTAGTCGCAGTTCCTCTCATTTTCCTGATTTCAAGAATCTCGCGTAACAGGGAAGTGATGGGTGAACTTGCTGGTCGGGGATTGTCTAGAACAATGTTGAATATTGCTTTTGTGGTGATGTTGCTCTGCGCATTAATGCTGATTGGGACCACTATTCTCAGCTAAAAATCCTATATGATTCCTAAGTGAAGTTACGGCGTAAGAGCAGAATTATTCCTTCTCTTATGATTCTCCCCTACCTAAGCTTCATGCTCTTTTGCGGAATCATTCCAATCGTTTATGGCTTTCTTGAGGTGCGAAATCCATCCTGGATTAACATGGATGGCGGCTATGAAACTTTCGTAAAGATACTCGACGACTTTCGAATCGGCCCTGCAATAGTAAATATCCTCTTCCTGCTGGCGCTATTTGTTCCATTGATGATTATTACAGTGTTAGCGGTTTCATTACTTCTAGATTCGGTTGATTTCAAATATAACAATGCAACTCGTTTACTCTTTTTAATCCCTGGGCTCATACCAACGGCTGTTGCTGTCCTCTTTTGGACTTCAGTAGTGGGATATGAAGTGGTCTGGGATAAATCGAATATTAGATGGCTGATTGGCGCAATAGCATTCACAACAGGAATCGGTAGTTGGATAGTAATTCAGTATGGATCACTTCGCTCCATTTCTCATGAAGTATTGGAAGCAGGAATTGTTGATGGGTGCAATCGCTTCCAATTAGCATGGCGATTAAAACTTCCAATGATTAGTAGATACGTTGCTTATATGGTCATTTTATTATTAGTTAGCACCATGCAGATATTTAATGAGCCCAATTTATTAATGGATACAAATATGACGACTGATTGGTCTCCCAGTCAGATTGCGTTCAGCTATGCCTTTAAAAATGCAGATTTTGCGGGCGGCGTAGCGTTGTCATTGATTATGTTGATTCCGAATGTAATTCTTGCTCTGCTATTTGTTTGGAATACCGATTTTATGAAAAAGAGTAAAACCTCATGGAGATAGGAGCACAGCGGCGAAATAGCCGATTGATAAAATTAACCCTGCTAATCGCCACTTTCTGTGCATCTATTCCTTTCTTATGGATTTTACGTGATATCGGAAGAATGATGTTTGCCCCTATCATCTTTTACGATAACGGCATCTTTTTTACCTGGTTAAAGAACACATCTATTTTTGTATTCTCCGCGATGGGCATATCCGTAATTAGTTGCATTACGGCAGGATTTGTGATGGCAGTACTCGATGTGCCGTTCCGAAGACTTTTGCTCTTTTTGACATTGATTACGATGTTAATTCCCATCACAGCTATGGCAATGCCGCTATATGTGATGATTGATGGGATCGGACTAAACAACACCTTACTTGGTCTTATTCTGGCCTCTTCCTACTTTCCATTTGGAGCTTTTCTCTCCTATCTTTATTACTCATCTGTGCTTCCACCAGATCTCATTGGCATGGGACGGATCGATGGCCTTGGTGACCTTGGCATCTATCGCCACCTTGGTATTCCGTTATCAAAGTCGCTCATTTCGGTGGTGAGCTTCTTCTCATTCGTTGGACTATGGAATAGCTATCAATTACCTCGGGTTCTGCTGGCTGAACCATCAAAATCGATCATGTCCATTGGAATTGAAGTTTTTTATGGGCAAGGAACAACTCTCATTGCTTTACTGATGGTCATTCCATCAGTTCTACTTTATTTAGCGTCACAACGCACCATTGCTCGCGGTATTTTCAGTGGAGCAGTTAAAGAATAAGGATTATTGGGGGTGACGAATGCGCGCGCCTAGAGCGCGAGCTTCTTCAAGACTCTTCACACCACATAACGCCATCGTGTTCACAAACTCTTTTCGCAAAATATCTACTACTCGCTGCACTCCATATTGACCGCCAGCCATGATTCCGTAGAGGTAGGCACGGCCTACCAAAACGCCCTTGGCGCCACGAGCTATCGCGCCATAGACATCTTGCCCACTCAGCACTGCGCCATCGATATATACATCGAAGTCATTGCCTACAGCCGCAACTACATCAGGGAGAATCTCTAGAGGAACGGTGCCTCGATCTAGCTGACGCCCGCCATGGTTTGAGAGCACAATCGCATCGACGCCAACTTCTTTACATTTAACGGCATCTTCAACTGATTGGATTCCTTTAATAACTATTCGACCATCCCAGACTGATTTAACCCAGGCTAAATCATCAAAAGTCATAGATGAATCAAAGATATGTGAAGCTAGTTCAGCCAGAGGTTTATCCCACCCTCTAAAAGCAGCAAACTCCAATTTTCTAGTCGTCAGCAGGTTGATCCACCATCTTGGTTTGGCAATCACATAGGCAATCGTTTTAAAACCTAATCGTGGTGGGATAGTAAGCCCATTTCGGATATCACGTGGGCGGTGACCTGATACCGGAGTATCAACTGTGATTACCAAAGTTTCAAAGCCATTGTTCTTTGCGTTGTTAATCATGGCAAGGCTCTGTTCACGATTTTGCATCATGTAAAGCTGAAACCAACGGCGCGCACCGGGAACTGCTTCAGCAAGTTCATCTGGTGCTGTAGTGCCCATTGTCGATAAGCAGTAGATCATGTTGTTTGCCTCTGCCACCGCAGCTACGGCAGGCTCGCCAACGTGGTACATAAAACGGGTATAACCGGTCGGAGCAAAAATAATGGGGAGATCAACTTTCTTTCCAAAGACTTCAGTGCTGGTGTCAATCTCAGAAATATTCCGGAGTACACGGACGTTGTATTCGAGATTCTTAAAAGCGTCTAGTGATCTCTCGTAACTAATTTCTCGTTGCGCGCCACCTTCAACGTAATCATAAGTAGCTCGCGGGACTCTTCTTTTTGCTAATTTTTGTAAGTCGTAAATTGTGACCGCTTTGTCAATCTTCCGTTTTGTTCTTTTGAAAGTGGGCAGATGCCAATCAATCAATCCAACAAAGTGTGGAACATCGGGAAATTGACGCTTACTCTTGATTGGCTTCACTCGCAGATTCTATAGCCTTTTAAAATTTTGCTGAGGCGCCAGAATCCATCGAACGATAGAGGGCGTCAACTAACTTGAGCGTATCAACGTTATCTGCCACCGAAGAGCGAAGTGGACCTGTGCCTGCGACTGCACGAAATACTTGTCCGATTGTGCCCATGAAGGCATCTGGGAACCAACGCGTAGTTACGGGGTACGGGAGCCAGCCATCAGTAGGTAATACATGAGAACGAAGTTCGAGCGTATCGGGGCGGCCATCGGGATAGTCGTAAAGGAGTCCAAAAGTACCTCGAATGGAGCCTTGATCACCATCAATTCGATAGAGCGCGTAATTATCGCCTCCACGATTCATATGATTGGAGTGAACAGTTGCAGTGAGGTTTCCATCATAAAGATAGGTGCTGATAGTTCGCGTTTCACCGACTGGATATTGACCCGCTGTTCGACCCGCAGCGCAGAATACTGTTATTGGGTTACCCAAGAACCAACGAATCATGTCGTGGTAGTGAATGGAGTGGAGCATCACCTCAAGGCGAGGAAGATCTTTTGCCCATGGCCACATATGCCAAGGAGTATCGAGGTTAACGTTGATTGCAAAATTTGTGACTTTGCCAATCATTCCCATCTCAACCATCTTGTATGCAGCTGCAATTCCTTCTTCAAAACGAAGTTGTTGATTTACTGCGGCGACAATTCCATTCTCTTTCGCGCTCGCCGCAAGCTCTTGACCTTTCTCTACTGTTGTTGCAAGTGGTTTTTGAGCGAGGATATGTTTTTTAGCAGCTGCTACTTTCAAAAAGATATCTGGTTGCGCTGCTGCTGGTACCGCAATATCTACAACCTTCGATGCGGAGTCATTAATGAGTTCATCAAGCGAGGTGTAGACCTTGGGAATGCCATGGCGATTGGCAACATCTTTCGCTTTCGCAGGATCTGTATCAAAAATACCTACGACCGTCACTCCCGCTTTTTTATAAGCTGGAAGATGGGCGCCGTCAACAATACCTCCAGCGCCAACTATCGCAATTGGTAACTTGATTGCCGAATCGATAGAGAGGTCGCAGAACTCTGAAACTTCTTGAAATGGATTAATCATGGCGCGCTCCTACTGATTCTCTGCTTGGCTAGTACGGTATTTCACAGTTTGCAGATGTTCGGTGTACAGCACGAGTTCCTCATCATCTGCTCGGAATACTTCGTAAGCAACCCGGAATAGCCCCAAATTTTCGTATTTTGGTGACTTCTCCAAGAAAGTGCGCATTGCATAAATAGTATCGCCAATAAAAACCGGTTTAATAAATCGTAGTTTGTCGTACCCGTAACTAAAGGTATTGATGTTGTTATGCGCGAAAAGCCCCATTCCATAGCAGAAAACTAAGGCGCCAGGGACAATACGTTTTCCAAAAAGACCCTCTTCACGCGCCCACTTATCGTCTGCAACATATGGATGCAAATCAAGTAATAGAGATGAGAAAATCATCAATTCGCCCTCAGAGATAGTTCTACGAATTGAGCGATCAACTTTTCCTACTTGGTAATCTTCGTAGAATTCAACTTCTTGATTCCAGACCGGTACTTGATAGCGGTCTTTCTCATTTGGATTTGGATTTTTCACGAGAGGAATTCCTTTCTGATTTTCTCAGTATCCTCGCCGACGTGCGGCGCACCTTTACGATGTTTAATTATTTTTCCATCGATCTTCATTGGGGAACGAGTGGTGGGAATTTTTATCTCTTCTCCGGATTTGCCACGACGAATGGTCTCTTGCGTCATATCAAGTTGATTAAAACCTTCACTCTCAATTAGCTCGGGGAGGGTAAGAACTGGAGCGCACCAAATATCAGCTTTATCAAGAATTGCTAACCAATGATCTGTACTTTCGGTGGCTAGGAGATCAGAGAGCTTCTTGACGATTTCACTTTGATGAGACCACCACGTTTTTGGATCGTCATATTGTGAGAAGTCCAATCCCAATAGCGCACCAAGTTGGGGGACTGGTGTCATCGCAATCGCTAAATACCCTGAAGTGGTTTGGTAAAGGCCATATGGCGCAGAGAGAAATGCATGAGCGCCTGCGCCCCGCTTCACAGTTGTTGCGGTGTCAAAGAGCTTTGCACTTATTAATTCAAATTGGAGATCGAGCATCGACTCAATCAAACTTGCCTCAACTAGCCCGCCCACACCAGTTCGCTCCCTCCGCAGTAAGAGCGCAGTAATTCCGTGAGCAAGGTGGGTAGAGGTGAAAATATCTGCCACCGCTAGGCCAACCGGAATAGGCGGATGGCCCTCTTGACCATTGAGCCACGGAAGCCCCGACATTGATTGGGCGAGTAAATCTTGTCCCGGTCGCTCAATCCATGGGCCAGTTGTGCCATAACCCGATGCGCTTCCATAAACAATGCGGGGGTTGATCTTCTTTACCTCTTCATAACCCAAACCTAAACGCTCAATAACACCGGGGCGGAAATTTTGGATTATGACATCCGCCTTTGCAACGAGAGCTTTAACCTCTGCTAAATCTGATTGATTTTTTAGGTCGGCCGCGAAACTCTCTTTATTTCGATTCATTATGTGAAAAGAGAGAGTGTCACCATCGCTCTCTAATCCTGCAAAAGCAAGAGTTCGTCCGATATCACCTGTGCCGGGTCGCTCGATTTTGATTACGCGAGCGCCAAGATCAGCTAATCGCATCGCAGATACTGGGCCGGCGAGAAATTGACTGAAATCAAGGACGAGGAAACCATCGAGTGGTAACTCAGGACGTTGTGGTCGCGGAGATGAGGCAGACACTAGTAAAACCTTTCGTTTACGGAGTAGGGGTCTCAGTCTGTGTGGAAAATTTCAGGAATTGAAGTCCACCATTCACCCTCAGCGCGATCCGGTAATGGCCGTTGCAATGGCTTGTTGATATCCCACCATTTCTGAGTGGCGGGATCTTCAGCCATTTTCGCCATGTCACCATCAAAGTCATCTCCCACGTATTCGAAGTAGGAGAAAAGTAATTCACCATAACGATAAATAGAGTAATTACGAATGTTAGATTTTTTAATCTGCTCTAGAACTTCAGGCCATACCGCCGCATGGAGTTCTTCATATCGCTCACGGTTCTCTTTTGGAATTCCTAGAACGCTTGCATAACGTTGCACCATTGTTACTCCTTTTATTATTTCGTTGGGTTAAATACCGTAAACAAGTTCTGCAGTTTTATGGGTAATCCACTCTTGGTCTTCCGCAGAGTACTTGGAAATAGCTTCTAATTGAGCTTTCCATACTTCAACATAATTATTCATCAGAACAATTACCGGCCAATCGCCTCCGAGTAGAGTGCGATTTGCGCCGAATTCCTTAACTACATGATCAACGTATGGTTGCCAATCTGCAACGCTCCAGCCCGGAGCTGAAGCCGTATTTAAACCGGAGAATTTCATATATACATTTTTCTGTTTAGCCAGAGTGGACATTTGCGAGGCCCATGGCTCCCAAGTCTTACCTGCGATATCTGGCTTAGCAAAGTGATCAACTACAATTTTTAATGTTGGGAACTTAGCGGCAAGCACGGGCACAGTATCAACGTGTGCAGGATTAACAGCGACATAATCAAATGCAAGTCCCGCTTTCTCTACCATTGCAATAGTTTCAAGAACTGCGGGGCGAAGGATCCATTTATCATCTGACTCGTATTTGGCATTGCTGTAGTCGTGGGAGAGATTCCGAACACCTTTGAAGTAGGGGTTCTTTTTAAATGTCTCAAGAGCAGCGCGCGCCTCATTGGGGCGATCAAATGGAACCCAACCAACAACACCTTTGACAAAGTTGCTATGTGCAGCGACGTCGAGCATGTAAAAGGTATCTTCATATGTATCAGCTGCTTGAACAAGAATTGAATCCGTTACACCTGAAGGAGGAATTTCTGGAGCGAGGCGCTCCGGGCTGAAATCATCGTATAGAGGGCCATATTCTGGAGCAATCCATGAATAAGCTCGTTCACTCATCATCCATAGATGCTGATGCGAGTCAATCACTCGTTTGTGTGCCATAACTTTCCTCTTTCTCTAGAACTTCTTTTCTTACAAAAGCCGATATTCGTCCCAGACCGATCGAACTGTGCGCCCTTTTGTGAGCTCATTCAGGACTGTCTTCTCTTTTTGTGCTCGCTCATTTGCCATAGAGAAAACTTTGTCGATGAGATCCTTAGGTACAACCACGATGCCATCGTTATCTGCCACGATGCCATCGCCTGGATGAACAAGAACACCACCAACTTCTGTCGGTTGATGAGTGGATTCAACCCGCATTCGCCCCTTGTAATCAAGGGGTCGGGAGAGAACACCGAAGGCGTCAAAACCTACCTTTAGTATCAATTGGGTATCTCGAATCGGTCCATCGGTCACTACTCCGGTCGCACCTCGCGCTTTTGACGCGGCCGAAAAGAGTTCGCCCCAAAAAGCAGAGAGCAAGCCACCGCCGGTGCCGATGACAACAACATTATCTTTCTGCAGAGTATCGAGAAAATCTATAGCAGCACCATAAGGATCATTTTTGTCATATTCAGAGTCCGGAACGAATTTGATAGTAGCTGCGGTGCCAACTGCTCGCATAGTCATTTGTAGCGGCCGGATTTTCCCGTCCATTACATTATTTCTGATTCCAAGATCATCAAGAGAATCCGAAACCATCGCAGTGTGAACTCGAGGATCTAATTGAACATTCATGCGCCCCTCCGTTGCACAAGATAAACGTGCACAAAAGCAATGACCGTCTCGCCTTTTTGATTTTTAACCGTTACTTGCTCATCCACAAGACCTTCGCCGGTTCGTTTGGGGTGATCTCGTTTTGCCACTATTTCAGAGTGCGAAGTAATCGTATCGCCGATAAAGACCGGGGCAATAAATCGCACCTTGTCATACCCATAACTCATCGCAACTTCATTGATTTCACCTGCGAGCATTCCTACTGAAACGGAGAGAATCAAAGTTCCATGTGCGATTCGTTCTTTGAATGGTTGTGTCGCACACCATTGTGCATCCATGTGATGTGGGTAGAAGTCACCAGTCTGCCCAGCATGAATCACAATATCTGTTTCAGTAATTGTCCGTCCTGCGCTAACTCTTGTTGACCCAATCTCATAATCCTCAAAGTACTCTTTCATTTAGTTAGCTCCTGGTTATAACTCGTATATGTTGCAGCGATAGCATCAATATCTTTACCTGAAAAATTCTTCTCTTTAAGTATGTTATGAATAATCAACGAACTTTGGAATTGCACATCAGGCCAACCAAGGAATCGCGGCCGTACCCATGCGCGCTCTAGTGTGCGCAACGTATTGTTGAAGAAATTACGGGTTATGGCATTTGCATGCGGAGCTTTCCACGCCGCAAGGTTTCCAGGCTGTCCACCTGCATCTACATATGTTGTTGACTGAATCTCTGGAAGCGAGAGCAAGATGGCGACTTTCGCTGCCAATTCAACGTTCTTAGTTGCAGATGAAATAGCTATACCTGCCCCACCTAGTTGTGATCCCGACGCTAATCCATCAAATGAAGGCACGTCGTCGTAAATTATTGGTCGCGTTCTAAATCCATCACGAGAGTAATTGGTATATCCATACATACATACGCTGTAGTGCTCTTTATCGGTTGTGACTAAATACTCTGCTGCCTCAATTGGGTTCATAGATAAACATTGCGCGGGAACAACCTTTGCGAGCTCAATCATGAAGGCCAAAACTTCAGCTGCGACCGCTTTATCGATGTACTCGGGACCTGAGCAGAGCGCATCGCCCTTTTGCGCCATGATCGTGGCAAAAGTAGAGAAAGCATCGACGGGTTTATGTGGCCAAAGCACAAGGCCTTCCCTGCCCGCAGCGAGAACATCCTCCCAGAAGACCAACCCCTTTGACGTTTTATCTGGTCGATAGGCGCTTACTTGGGCTGCAGTATCAATCGCCAGCGCCCAGTGCTTTCCTCTATATATATAGGAGTCGTGCGAGGCGCCGACTGAGGTTTTAGCCAATAGCGCCATATCGTCTGCGGAGGCCACATCCTCTAAAGCAATAACTGCACCCGCATGTACTGCATCTGGAACGTGTGGGTGATCAATAATCATCAAATCATGCTCTGCATAAAATTCACTTATGTGTTGATCACCAAATGCGAGTAATGAGCGAGCTGACCACTCGACAGAAACTTGTAGTTGTTTCTGTAATAAGCCATCTGAGTTAACCAGACAATCCAAACCACGTGGATGGTCCCAGGTCATTCCTTTTAGGTGATATGTACTCATCAGCCGATAAGCTCCTTAATATTTTCAGCGATTACAAGTCGGGCCGATATTCCATCATCAATAAATTTTCCACAGTTGAAGAAACCATGAATCATTCCAGGATAATCGATGTGAACCACCCGAATATTAGCTTGCTTTAATTTCTCCGCATAGCGAGCGCCATCATCTCGCAATACATCATGCTCAGCGGTAATTATTAAAGTTGGTGGCAATTTGGCGAAATCTTTACCGTTAAGTGGGACGGCATATGAATTCTCGTAATCGGCGTTACCATTTAAGTACAAGCTCCAGAGCCAAGACATAGTGCGCTTAGATAGACCAAATCCTTCAGCATTTGCATTGTATGAATCTGTTTCAAAATCTACTCCCACGCACGGATAGATGAGTAGTTGATAGGCAATTGGAAAAATCTTTTCATCTCGGTTACGAAGCGCTACACCTGCTGCAAGATTTCCTCCTGCGCTATCGCCACCGATACCTATTCTTTTATCATCTATGCCAAGCGACTGGGCATTAGCGAAGGTCCACTTCAATCCAGTAAAGCAATCATCATGTGGAATAGGGAACTTATGTTCAGGCGATTTTTGATAATTCACTGAGACAATAACGGAATCAGTTAGCGAAGCGAGTGCGCTGAGTTGCGCATCGTACATATCAACTGAGAAATACGACCAACCGCCACCGTGGTAATAAACCAGGCCATTTTTAAGATGTTGCCCAGGTGGACGATAAATCCGAACGAGCAGATCCGCAGTATCACCAGGAATAAAACGATTAGATATCTCGATATTTGGCGTAATTTCTCCAGCCACCGTTAAATCAGCATATGCTCCAGCGCGACCCACGCTGATTGGAATATCAATCAACTCTGGAGCATCTGCACCTGGAGCCAGGAATGCCGCGCATTGCGGATGCAGCGCCACTTTTTACCTCGATATCCTTGTGAGCCTTATTCTTTAATAGAACCGGCGAGCATTCCTCGTATCAAACGCTTCTGAGAGACCAAGAACATGATCATGATCGGCAGTGCAATCAAGATTCCAGCGAGGGCAATCTCTGGTTTGTAAATTGGAACAGAGGTAGCGCCAATTCCAGGGTTGATAGCTGGTGTTGAATAGAACAAGAAGCCAAGCCCCAGCGGCAAGGTGTAATTCTCACCGGAGTAGAGCATCACATAAGGCATAAAGTAATTTGCCCAGTTTCCAATGAAGGCAAAGAACGCGAGTAGCCCCAGTAGTGCACCTGAAAGCGGGAATGCGATACGGCTGTAAAGCTGCCAATCGCTACATCCATCAAGTCGAGCAGATTCATAAAGCTCTGGCGGGATGGTGGTGGAGTAATAAATATATGAAAGAAATGCTCCAAATGGATAAAGCGATGAAATCAAAATTACTGACCAAGGATTATCAACCAATTTCACTTTATCCATCATCACGAAGAGTGGAATAACGAGCGCAACAGGCGGAATGAGCATCATGATTAGTGTGCTGATCAGAAATGTCCGCTTGAAGCGGATTTTTGCAGCTGAGATAACAAATCCGGCCAAAGATGCTGTGATCGTTGCAATAACTACGATTGCTGCGTTGAAGAGAACGGAGTTAAGCACCCACTTACCAATAACACCGTTATCAAAGAATTGAAGATTCTGCCAAGCATTCCAATACCCCTTGAAACTTCCAAAGGCTAGTGGATTTCGTGAACTTAACTCAGGATCAGTTTTGGAAGCTGCCAACACTAGCCAGAGCATTGGAACAACGCTGATTACCGCAAAAAATATCAGCCAAGAATTTACAAAGAACATACCAATACGACTTTCCTGTCGCATGGACTTCGCCTTTTTATTAGCCACTTTGTTCTCTGTTGGCGCTACTGATGTGCTCATATTTCCGCCTTCTCAGTCGTCTTTGTATTTCTAATAGTCTTGTCATCAAACATGTCGGTCTTGAAAATAACAACAAGCGCGCCAATCATGCTTGGAATAAGGAGAATGATGGATAGCGCAGAGGCGCCACCAAAATCTCCACTCTTAAAGGCAAGTTCATAGCTGAGCTGATCGAATGACCAGGCATTAGCAATACCTGTGTAAACGCTTGTGGTTAAGAGCTGAGGCTCTACGAAGATCTGGAGACCACCAGCAAATAAGAGCACCGCCATGTAAATAACATATTTGCGGATCAGTGGAAGCTTAATTCGCACTGCGAGCTGAAAGGCGGAACATCCATCTACTCGCGCAGCTTCAATAATCTCAGAAGAGATACTTTGTAGCGATCCATATTGAATAAGAATCCAGTTACCAGCAATGGTGAAGAAGGTCATAATCGCGATGATGTAGACCAAGTTTTTTGTCTGCCAGATTTGCGTCGCTGATTCAATACCAAAGAAGTTAAGAACCGATTTGATGGGGCTAATTGTTGGTTCAAGAATCGCCCACCAGACGAGAACAGCAACTGCACCAGAAATTGATGCAGGCACGATGTATGCCATTCGCAGGTACTTACTCCAGCGGGTATGTCGCACGTCGAGCATTAGCGCCATGACGATTACCAGCACCAAAGTCAGCGGCACATAGATAGCCATAAATCCGAGGACGTTCTTTACTGCCTGTGGGAATCTAAAATCCTGAACGACAATTTTGAATGCATCCCAACCGCCATCAGGGTTGGTGAGAGATTCTCCCGGAACCTCAAGGACTGCCATGATCAATGGAACAAGACCAAAAGCGATGAGTAAGAAAAGATATGGAGCAAGCATGATTTTCATCAAGATGTTGCGTTGCTTATATTTTTTGACCTTGGCCATTGAGGACTCCTAAAAATATTTCACAATTCATTCAGTTAAGAAGCGGCGGATTTGTGTTACCAAATCCGCCGCCAATTACTGCTGGTAATTCTTTCGAATTACTTGGTTGTTACCTCGTAGCCCAATTGCTGGGCGAGGTTTGAGGTGTAGGTTGCGTAAGCCTCGAGAGCCTTTTGAATATCTTTCGATTTCGCAAGCTCAGGAGCATATGCAGCACCCCATGCGCCATCAGCGTCGTAACGAACTGGCTTTACGCCCGTCCATACTTTGCCTGCCTGTGCAGCCATCGCTGCGTATGGGGAACCGTTGTAGTACTTATCAGCATCGATCTTTGCCTTCCAGAGCTGGTTGCCCTTGATATATGCAGGGAAGGTTGGAGCACCGGTGCTGCCATCTGGGTTCTTGACTGTGACAACGTTTCGCTTATCGCCAACCATGAAGATTGCGAAATCGAGCGCTGCACGTGGGAACTTAGCGTGTGGGCTGATTGTGTAGATACCGCCACCCCACTCACCAGAGAAGTTGGTCTTCTCGCCATCCCATGTCGGCATTGGAGCTGCTGTTAAGCGGCCTGCTGGAATGTTGAAGGAAGAGGCTGGGCGAAGAACGAACTCACCAAACCATGAAGGTCCAATGTGAGCAACGATCTTGCCCTCTTGTCCGACCTTTACATACTCAGGTGAGAATGCAGAACCTGGGTAGTAGACGCCTGCATCGATAAGTGGCTGTAACGCCTCGGTAACTCGGGTGCACTTAGGTGACTTTGCGTTGATAACAACGCGAGTCGCGCTCTTCTCATTATTCAATGGGCATTGTGATGGCCAGAAATACGAGGAGTATGCAGCTGCATCACCAAGAGCGCCAAGTGAATACCCTGGGTGGTTCTTTGCTAAGTCTGCACCAATTGCAAAGAGCTCGCTCATCTTGGTAGGAACTTTGTAGCCGAAATCTGCAAATAGCTTGGTGTCATACCAAAGCACAGATTGCGCCATATCGTTCTTTACGCAGTAGTACTTTCCATCTGCGCCTTTGCACCAGTCATTAAGCTTGCCGAAATTCTTAATCTCGTCTGGCTTAAGAAGGCTTGAAATCTCACGTGCGTTGTTGATGATTGGGTTACGAAGAACCGCTACATCGTTTGGTGGGCCGAATACAACATCTGGCCAACCTTTCTTAACGCGGTTGAAAAGCTGAACTTTCGCAAGCAAGTCGCCTTGTGCGTGAAGCTCAACCTTGACGTTTACTTTGCCCTTCATGATCTTTGCGTACTCTTTTGCACCTGGAAGACGTGGTGAATCCACCCATACCAAGATTGAAGGAGTTGCAGATTGAGCTGGCACGCTAATGAGTGCGCTACCTGCGATTGCAAAGACACCTGCTAAGGCAAGAATTACTTTATTTCGTTTCAAAGGTTCCCCCTCTATGTTCGGGTGGGCAGAAATTCGCCCATCCGGATTTTCCCCAATACTATGGACGAAATACTATTTCGTATAGTATTTTTTTAATTGTTACTGGAACTTTATAAAGACTTAATCTCTTTCAATCTGCTGGGTACCTATATATAAGGAGAGGCAATGAAAATCACCAATGTTGAGGTTGTGCTCGTTGACCGCCCCGCTTTTACTCCCGCTTTTGTTTGGCGGAAAGGCATTCCTGGCTCAGATGGCCCAATAACTGCCGGTTGGCTTGTCATTGAAACTGATGCCGGAATCACAGGTTTTGCCTCAGCCTCACGAGGGGTAATTCTGAAAGATTACATTGATCGACGATTTAAGAATGAATTAATCGGTATGGATCCACTTCAACGTGAGTACCTCTGGGAGCGCGCTTGGGAGTTGGACCGTATCGAAAGGTTTGCGCCGAATATGGCCCATGTAGTGGATGTTGCGCTGTGGGATATTGGAGCTAAAGCGGCGAAGCTGCCAGTTTATAAATTACTTGGTGGTTTCCGTGAATCAATACCTGCTTATGCCTCAACAGTGACGTACTCATCAATCCCGGAGTTCCTCGATATTGCAGATCAGGCCTTGGAATTAGGGTACCCAGCAATCAAATTACATGCTTTTGGTGATGCGAAGAAAGATGCTGAACTATCTCTAGCCCTGCGAGATCATGTTGGTCCTGATGTGCCCTTGATGTATGACGGTTCAGCCGGTTTTGATTTGATGGATGCGGTATATCTCGGACATGCCCTCGATGAGGCAGGGTTCCTTTGGTACGAAGAACCGATGCGTGAGTTCTCTGTGACGGCCTATAAATGGTTAGGCGAACGAGTTCGTATTCCATTGTTGCTTGGCGAAGTAACCGAAGGCGCTCATATGAGCTCTGGTGATTTCGTAGCATCGGGCGTTGCAAGTGCACTTCGAGTAAGCACGTTCTTGCGCGGCGGCTTCACGGGAGCGATGCGCATTGCCCACCTTGCTGATGCCTACCATCTTCGAGCTGAGGTACATGGATTTGGTTTAGAGAGCGCTCATCTATGTATGGCCATCAAGAACAATACATATTATGAATCATTAGTATTCGGAAATCCGATCACGAGAGAACCATTAGTAGATAAAAATGGGTTGGTTCATGGGCCCACTGGAGTAGGCATAGGCTATGAGGATTCGTGGGAAACATCGGGCATTCCGAAAGGTTTAGAGAAATATGTTAAATAACTCAGTCACCGTTCCGCGTCGCTCAGTTTTATCGGATGACATATATCTTCTAATTCGGAAGATGATCTTCAATTATGAAATTCATCCGGGCGCAAAGGTGAATATTGATGCGCTAGCAAAACAATTGGAAGTTTCCCAAACACCGGTGCGAGAAGCACTCTCTCGTCTCGAGTCCGATGGATTGATTGTCAAAGAACCACTAAAAGGTTTTCGTGCCACTGATTTATTGACAATCCAAGAACTAGATAATCTATTTAAATTTCGCCTACTTATCGAACCTTTCGCAGCAGCAGAAGCCGCGAAAAGAATTGATGAGACTGGAAAGAAAGCCCTAAAGTCGGAGATACAGAGTGCAAAGATTGCAATCAAGATTTCTGGAGATGATCAAGTTGAAGCGCTTACCGAACACGATGCACGATTTCATTCTTTAATTGCCAGCATGTCAGGTAACTCTGTTTTATCTGAGGCCTTTGAACGCACGCATTGCCATCTAAATCTCTTTCGACTCTATATTGCAAGTCAGAGAAGTTTGATTGTGGGCGAAAGTCGAGCGGTGTTGGTTGATAAATTATTCAAGCAGTACTACAACTCAGCTTCTGGACAGGTTGCCATCCAGGAGCACGAAGAAATCGCCTCTGCAATTACAGGTGGAAACTTCAAAGCTGCGCAAAAGGCTATGCATCAACATATTGAGAGCTCACTTAAACGTTTCTATCCAGCAGCAAACGCTCTCTATCTTGTTGAGAATTCGAGTGATGAGGAGTTGGTATGAGCACTGTCATAACTGATATTGAAATCCGAGCCTGCCGAGGCAAAGATGATTTGGGGGCGCTCGATGCGGCTTCAGCTGTTGCTCTGCCGGGAGGTGCTCGACCTGATTTCACGGTAGTAACTCTGACAACTTCAGATGGCGTCAAGGGAACTTCATTTGGATTTGGGGCACAAGACGCGAAAGCTGCTGCGGCAACAATGTCACAAGTCAAACCATTTTTTATCGGACGTAGCCCACACGATGCCGCAAAGAATATGAAGGATTTCGAATTCTTTGATCGCCGATGGAATCACGTGCCTATTTATTCATATGCACCATTTGATAACGCATGTTGGGACATTGTTGGAAAAATGGCGCATCAACCAGTTTACAAATTACTTGGTGCAGCGCGTGAAAAAGTTCCGCTCTATGTTTCATCAATGTTTTTACCTGGCCCTGATGATTACGCTAAACAGGCTCTAGAGGTTAAAGCGAAAGGTTATAAGGGCTACAAGCTCCATCCTCCAGGAGGATTAGATTTGGATATCGCCTGCTATCGGGCAGTTCGCGAAGCCGTGGGAGATGATTTCACCCTCATGGCCGATCCAGTAATTATGGATAGTTACGAATCAGCGTTAAAGGCAGGGCGCGAATTAGAGCGCCTCGGCTATCGCTGGTTAGAAGAACCACTTCTTGATGTAAATCTCAATGGACTCCGGAAACTACGCGAGAAACTTGATATTCCTATCTGTGGCACCGAGGTGATTGCTGGCGCGCACTACACCACTGCACATTGCATAGCCGAGGGAATCGTAGACATCGTACGTACCGACGTTTCTTGGCGGGGAGGCATCACTGCGGTGATGAAAACTGCACACGTTGCCGAGGCATTTGGGGTTCAGTGCGAACTCCACACCACGATTTATCATGGACTCGAGCAAGTTCAGTTACATCCCTCACTGGCTATTCCAAATTGCGAATTCTTTGAAACGCTCTATCCATTTGATGACTTTCTTTTTGGTACCAAGACCCAACTAAATATTCAGGATGGTTATGTCATGGCTCCGACAGGCGAAGGACTGTGCATCGAATATGACTGGGATTTCATCGACAAACACACGGTTGCCACTTTCTAATCACTGATTGGTGAAGTTAGAAATTAGAGAGCGGCCTTCCAGTAATAAGTGGATGCCAATCTTCCCGCTTTGACCAAGGAGTTTCATAAGTTGGATCATTGGTAAATCGCTTCACCGTGAAGTTCAAGTGTGCAACTACCCCAGCATCCAAGTCGAGAGCAAAGTGTTTATCGTTAATTTCTGTAACCTTGCCGTCAATCTCTACCGAGATAAATTGATGCTCACCAAATCCACCGGCTTGAAGCACTAATTCACGTTTAGTGGAACCAATGTTGGCAACATGGACTGAAGTGTGGGTCTTCGAAATCTCATCAACCATAATTGAAACATCCTCAGGTAAACCGCTCCGTTTGTTAGCACCATCGAATGGTCTGATATTTGCAAATTGGAACCCACCGTGCGAAATATGCATGGGTGAGCCAGTAGCTAACTGCATTAATCCCTCAAGATATACAGGGCTAAACCATTGCCATGCATGAACTTGATAACCAATTTTAAGGAGATCAAGTTCAATAATCTCATCAGTTGTGTCAGGGGAGTAACTATCCCAATTCTCTTGATTACCAATCTTTGAACGCATCCGTCGCAGATGGATATCAATAAGCTCCAAATTCGCCTCGAGTATCTCTGTAGGGAAATTCGGTAGTCGCCCTTGAATAAATTCAAACCAGGAGAGCGTGTTTGCTATGAAGTGCTTGTAGCTCAACGTGTTATGACCTGGCTTTCCAGGAATAATGACTCGAGACCAATCTTCAGTTCTTGGAATTGCGGCAATACGTTTCAAATCTACATCATCAAGTGATGTTGTCCAGAGATAAATAAGGTGGCGAGGGGATGCATCGCGATAGTCGCCCCAGCCACTATCAAGATGGCGGTTTGGTACAAGTACTCGATCGCCCTCTTCTTTACGCAACTCCCAGTTCTTATCGAATTGTTGGCGAGCGATATCGAGATACGAGTAATCACCGGTAAGTAGTACCGCATTCATTACTGCATTAGTTGTCGGTTCCATGATGGTGAAGAATCCATGTGGCCAACGCCAACCGTAGTAACCGCCCCACCACTTGCCATCGTTATATTCCCCAACTTTTCCAGTAAGTCCTACGTTATCTGGCATATATCCGTTATTGGCATTCGCGCGTTCTGCCCAAGCCTTGATGTAATCCAGAACCCAATTCTTTTCCGCTGAGTCATGAGAATACATATATGCATGGGTAATCATCGTGGTTGCATTGAGATTAAGTGGAACGTCTCCACGATTCATTCTCTCATTCATTTTCTCAATTATTCGCCTATAGATAACTGGATCAGACCAATTACATTTCATTGATGAAAAATCTACTCCTTCGATATCTTCGTAGGGAGCTAAATAATCGTCAAGAACCGTTCTGTGCGTATCCCAATCTTCTTCAGTAACAACAAAACGTGGGCCACGACTGCCGTTAAGTGGTGAACGAATTATTTTCTTATCTTTGTCATAATTTTCAGCAAGAGGATCTTCGCCCATATACATCCGAGCAAAACGCCGAGCGCGTTGTCGATCCATCAAGCTTTCTGGCTTAGTGAGCCCTAGGAAATAGAAGTATAAATAGCCTTCGCCATGATGCATCCAGTCGTAATATCCATCGAATTCTCGATGAATTTGACCATACTCCGTCCACTGCAGAGTTATCGACTCCCACATTTTTCTGGCTAGGTCGTAAATCGTTTCACTTCCACCAATTGCGTAAAGAAGCGCTAAATTGTGAAACGCCTCATAAGGATCATCAGAACCATCCATACTTCCAAATTCGCTCTTCCATTTGAGTGTGCCGTCAACATTCGTGTACTTGTTTACGAACTCTGGCGCAGCCGCATTAAGTTTGTCGATGATTTTGCGCTCGAGTAGCGCCCATTCTGGAGCAGCTGATTTACTTGAGATAGTTAGCTTCTTCATTGCCATTCCTCTCCAGTTGGAAAAGTAAATCTTTTGATCGAGTCTGGGAACATCTCTCCACCAGCACCTGGTGCCGTGGGAGCTAGATATCTCCCACGTTCAATTTTGACCGGGCTAACAAAATGTTCATGTAGGTGGTCAACAAATTCAATGACGCGCGCATCGTTCTCACCAGAAACTGCAACGTAATCAAACATTGAGAGATGCTGCACTAGCTCACAGAGACCGACTCCACCAGCGTGCGGGCAAACTGGAACCCCAAATTTCGCTGCCATCAAAATATTTGCAATATTTTCGTTTGGTCCAGCGACTCGAGTTGAATCAATCTGCATGAATGAGAACGCTCCAAGTTGGAGCATTTGTTTGAAAATAATTCTGTTTTGCACATGCTCACCAGTAGCCACCCGAATTGGAGCGATGGCCTTTGCAATTGTGGCATGACCAAGTGCATCATCTGGTGATGTTGGTTCCTCGATCCAGTAGAGATCAACGCTCTTATCACGTAGCTCGTTTAGCCAGGCAATTGCTTCATCGACGCTCCACACTTGGTTGGCATCAATTGCAAGTCGAACATTTGGACCAACTGCTTCACGTGCGAGTTTCAAACGTCTTTTATCATCGGCAATTGAGCCGCCACATTTCAATTTAATGAGTGTAAATCCATCAGCAACCGCTTCCTTTGCCAGACGGACCATCTTTTCATCGGAGTATCCAAGCCAACCAGGTGAGGTCGTGTAGGCCGGAATTCCAGACTTCAATAGTTTTGCTTTCCGCTCAGCTTTAGTTCCCTCTGCTCTTTTAAGAATCTCCAGCGCCTCAGCTGGTGTGAGCACATCACGGATATAACGGAAATCCACGAGTGAAACAATTTCTTCCGGGCTCATATCTGACAAAACTTCCCAAAGCGGTTTGCCTTCGTACTTTGCCACGAGGTCCCAAAGCGCTGTCAGTACCGCACCAACAGCCATATGAGTTAAGCCCTTTTCTGGTCCGAGCCAACGGATCTGTGAGTCACTTACCAACTCCCGAGCAATTTCACCTAGAGAGCTCTTCAACTCTTCAACTTTCATTCCAACCACTTTGGGTGCAAGCAATTCGATAGTTGCACATTGCAATTCAGTTCCTCGCCCAAGAGTGAAGGCAAATCCATGTCCTGAGATATCAGAATCTGTTTTTAAAATGAGATAGGCAGCAGAATAATCAGGATCTTTATTCATAGCGTCAGATCCATCGAGAGATTTTGAGGTAGGGAATCGAATATCTGCGATGTGAAAGCCGGTAATTATTGCCATGAGACCCTTTCGCTTTATAAGAAAAATCCTATACGATTCCGCTATGTCACGCCATAATCAAAAAATTTCGTTAAAGCGAACTCCACTTGAAATTACACGTTTGGGTCTTGGGACCGCACCACTTGGGGGAATGTTTACTTCCGTAGCGGAGCAAGATAGCGATGAGCTCATCGCAACGGCTTTCGAGCTTGGTATCAATTACTTTGATACCGCACCACTTTATGGTTATGGCCGATCTGAAGTGCGACTTGGTCGAGCGCTCCGTGCGGCAAAGCAAAATTTCGTCCTTTCAACGAAAGTTGGACGAGTACTAAATCCAACTGCGAATCCCGATAGGGAGTTCTTCAAAGACGCTGATCCAACTAAAGAATCTGTTTATGATTGGAGTGCAGACGGCGTTAAGCGCTCAATAAATGAGAGCCTCGAACGTCTGGGCTTAGATCACATCGATATTGTTTTGCTTCATGATTGCGAAGACTTTCTCGAACAGACTATAAGCGAGGCATATCCAGTTCTCGATAGTTATCGTTCACAAGGAATTATTAAGGCAGTTGGCATGGGCCTTAATCTTTGCGCTCCATCAGTAAAAGTCATGAAAGAAACAGATCTTGATTGCGCTTTAATAGCTGGCCGTTACACACTTCTTGATCAAGAAGCCCAAGAAGAGCTCTTCCCATTAGCCTTGAAGAAAAATGTTTCGATGATCATTGGTGGCGTCTATAACTCAGGAGTTTTAGCTAATCCAGTAAAGGGAGCGTCGTACAACTATGCCCCAGTCAGTGAGGATCTGCTCGATCGCGCCTTGGCAATCAAGGCTTTCTTAGCTGAACGAGGAATTTCTCTCACTGCTGCTGCGATTCAGTTCCCACTTCGCCATCCTGCAGTGGCCACTGTGCTTACAGGTTCGCGTAGCGCTGCTGAACTTCGCGCAAATGTGGCCGATTTTGATGCTGATATTCCAGATTCAGTATGGAGCGAACTTGAATCAAGCGGACTGATTAAGCCGTTATCACTGAGTTAGTTTGGCAGAATCCTTCGCAAAGTCATTGCTCCATGTAGAGAAAAGCGTTGTTGCTTTCAAAATCGCATCATTGGCGCGCTTGACCATCTTTTCATCATTCTTTTTTATTGCTGGGGCGTAGAGATTTATCGCACTTGTATACGCTTTAATGAATTTTCTTAGCGTGACATCTGATTTCTTATACCCTGGAGATACTTTAATTTTTGAGAACTTTACTAATGCTGCTTTCACCAAGTTGTCTGCGGCGACCGCCTTCTTCATCCATGCTTTGTATTCAGAAGATCCGAATTTATTGGGGGCAGCTTGATATGTATCGCCCCATGCGCCAATGGCATCTGAGAACTCCTGAGTTAATTGGCCCGCAGTTTGGGCATATTTCGCATCACCTTCATTTAGCGCCGCGAAAGAAGGAGTCGCAATCGATAGAAGTAACGCGAGAATGACTACAAGGGATTTAACTCTGTTTCTCATTACTTCAGACTACCGGAATACTCTCTTATTCATAAGTAGAGCCGCAGCACCCAGGTAAGCTGCTGCGATTCCAAGTGGCACAACAGATGTGAGTCCACTTGTAGGGAGAAAGAGCGCACATAGCAACGCTCCAGAAACGATAGCGCCATTGACTAGTACATCATAAACAGCAAAAACTCGCCCTCTAAAGATGTCATTTGTTCTCTGCTGCACAATCGCATCATTTGTTACTTTTACCGCTTGGCCAGCCATGCCGGTGCAGAAGCCCATAATGAGGAGTGTTATTTTATTTTGTGCAAAAGCGAAAAATAATGGCGCTATTGCTGCTGCCGTCATTGCACAGCGGCTCCAGATAAAGCGATCAATAACACGAGTGACAGGCGGAGTAATCACCGCGCCAAGTGTGATGCCAATCCCGGAAACTACTAATGCGAGAGCAAAACCACCCAAACCAGCATCAGGATTTCCAGCATCATTAAAAGTATTTCGCTCAAGAATAAGCGCCATTAATGTGAGGGCTGTTAAACCGCCGCGCTGAATTGCGACGACCAGTATTGCAACAAGACTAGTTTGTCTCTCCCGCAGATATCTAAATCCTTCACGCATTTCGTTGAAACCTTCATACCAGGCGGGGGCTACTTGATGTGGCTCGGGGCCGAGTTCATCTAATCGCATTCGAAGTGCAAGTAGTGCAGCCGCAAGATAGCCCAGCGATGCGACTGCCACTAAGAGAGCATCTGCTTGATCGGAGCTAGCTAAGAGGTTAAAGATTTTGCGTAGCCCAACCCCGAGCCCACCACCGAGAACGATTGCAAGAGTCCCACCAGTGACACTTAAGGCATTCGCGCCAATCAGATTACTTTCGCTGACTAATCGTGGAGTTGCAGCAGAGAGACCAGCGAGAATCAATCGATTTAACCCAAACGAAATTAACACAGTGAGAGTAAGAAGCGCGCCAGTATTTCCAAGTAACAAAACACATGCAACAAAAATTAACGTGAGAGCACGGAGTGAATTCGCATACAAAAGAATTTGCCGCCGCGAGTATTTATCGAGAACTGTGCCAACGATGGGGCCAACAATTGAATAAGGAAGGAGAACTACCGCAAAGGCAATCGCAGCGCTTTGTGCGCTAGCTGCCCGCTCTGGCGAGAAGAGCAGGAACGCCGCTAATGCACTTTGGTAGAGACCATCAGTTCCTTGGCCCATCCATCGGATAGCAATTAATCGCCAGAAGCGACCAAAGTGCGGCAACCACTCAGGTCGCGAAGGTGCGGTGAGCTTTGCCATGTGGCCAAGCCTAGAGCGTATTTTGAGATTACCCTTATCCCATGTGGTCGCAACGTTCGATAATTGACTATTCGCTCCAGAAGCGAGCGACGATTTTCAATTTTTTGAAGAACGCCTTTCATGGCACCACAAGTGATCCAACGGATGCCGACCCATATCTCTTCAAAGCAGCGAAATTTCATGGAGAAGAGACAGAACGGGATTGCCCATTATGCCGTCGAGAGAAATTAGTTGAGCTCAATTACATTTTCGGAGATGAGTTGGGCCAGTACTCAGGTCGATTAAAGTCAAATAAAGAGTTAGAAGAACTTGAGAATGAACATGGCGAATTTCGAGTCTATGTTGTCGAGATCTGCCAACGATGTCGATGGAACCATCTACATACCTCCTACTTGCTGGGGGATGGCCGTTCACGTAAACCGCCTCGAAAGGTACGAACCCTCGAGGATGAAGATTTCGCGAAATAATCAGTAACCTTCTCTTATGGCCAACTCAACGAAGGGTTCAAGACGGAAAGTTTCACTTAAACGTCTTGCGCTTCGTTGGCTACTTTTCCTCGGCGGGCTTGGGTTCTTTGCGGGATCGGTACTTCTTGTTTTCGCCTATTTCACAGTTCAAATACCCGATCCAAACTCTTATGTAACAAGTCAGGCAACCATCTTGACTTACGACGATGGCTCCGAATTTGCTCGGATTGGTGCGCAGAATCGAACGAGCGTTCCGCTGGGAAAAATACCTCTTGATCTTCGCCATGCAGTGCTTGCCGCAGAAAATCGAAATTTCTATCGCGAACATGCAATTAGCCCTACTGGAATAATTCGCGCACTATTTAACATGGCCCGCGGCGGTGCTGTTCAAGGTGGTTCGACGATCACTCAGCAATATGCAAAGACAGCCTTTTTGACTCCAGATCAGACCATCAAAAGAAAAATTAGAGAATTAATCATCGCTATAAAATTAGAGAACACAATGACAAAGGATGAGATTCTTGAGAACTATCTCAACACAATCTATTTTGGACGTGGCGCATATGGCGTGGAAACTGCAGCGCAAATGTATTTTGGAAAGAGCGTTCGCGACTTAACTTTAAGACAATCTGCAGTGCTTGCCTCGGTTTTACGTTCACCTGGTTACTACGATCCAGGTCTTCGCGATGGCAATGCCGAGCGATTGGCCGCGCGATACCGATACACCTTGCGCGGAATGGTCTCAGCGGGCTGGGCTGATAAGAAGTTACTTGAGAATCTTGAGATGCCGAAAGTTCAACTTCGATCTAAAACAGGCATTCTTGCCGGTCCAAAAGGCTATCTCGTCGCTGCGGTACAGAAAGAGTTAAATGCATTGGGCTTCTCTGACGAGAAATTGATGGTGGGTGGATTACGAGTCACCACTACTCTCAACAAGAAGGCGCAAGAGGCTGCCGTGTTCGCAGTAAATAAAGAGGCGCCCAAGCAAGCGCCTGATGATTTACATATTGGCCTAGCGGCAGTTCGCCCTGGTACTGGCGCAATTTTGGCAATGTACGGCGGCCCTGACTACGTTGAACGGCAGTTAAATAATGCCACGCAAGGCATTACACAAGCTGGATCGAGCTTTAAGCCTTTTGCTCTAGCTGCAGC
>Ga0209358_10000647_pt1 | contig 29649 bp, 25 predicted proteins | sample LauGreFa1BDMLBSN_2_FD_187574 | JGI IMG/M metagenome (GOLD analysis project Ga0209358, IMG submission 187574) | Freshwater lake microbial communities from Lake Michigan, USA - Fa13.BD.MLB.SN (SPAdes) (version 2) | ecosystem: Environmental > Aquatic > Freshwater > Lake | place: Lake Michigan, USA...
AACATGTTCGTAACTAATTATAAAACATAAGGCAATCTTCATAATATAATAAATATTTAGTTACTTAATTTTAAACTATAACAAAAAATAACATTAAAACGTTTAATGTTATTTAGATCAACGCGTATTTTAAATGCCGTGTTGAATAGCAAAAAATATAGTTAGAAAAATAAAGTATTTATTAAATATATGTCTGATAAAAATTTTATTAATTTTATTAATATAATATTAATTATTTTTTTTTTATGGTTTTTTGTTTTTTCATTTAACAATAAATTGAAACGAATGAATAAAATTAAAAATTATTTAAAAATTTGATTGTGTTTTTCATATTAAAATATATATATATGTATATATGAAAAATACTCGTAAAAAAAATAATAAATCATATAATAACAAAAATAAAACTAAGAAATGTATGGAAACATTTGTTGAAAAAAAAGTAAAATATTGGACTAATTTTTGGGATGAACAAATACAAAAATTAGAGAATAATAAAAATATATCAAAAGATGAAAAAAGAATACTAAATAAGTTAAAAAAACAGAGAAAGACTGAACCAAATAAGTTAAGAAAACTATATCAATTGGGTAATTGTAATATTAATTGTAAAAATACTTTATTAGAACCAGGGTCACCAAATCAAATACCTAAATCTATGCGTAAAGAATATAATAATGATAAACGATTAATAAAAGCGTTTACAAAAAAAAGAAAAGACATTTTTAAAAATAAAAGGAATGTATTAATAGATAATTTTTATGAAAATATACCAGAAGTAACAAAAAAAAATCTTATTAAAGAAGGAGCCATTTCTGAATGCACACCTTTTTTTTATAATTTAACAGGAGGTTCTAAAATATATAAAAATGGAGACGTAATAAAAACAGAGGAAACTTTTAATGGTAACCCTTTTTTTAGAAAAGTATTTTATGATGATAAAACTAATACCGAAAGATATATAGACTTAAGACAAGCAGCAAATGCTGAAATACAAATATCTAGTATTTTAATTAAAAATCCTTTTCCAAACATAGTCACTTTTTATGAAATAAATGATAATTATGTAGAAATGGAAGAATTAGATATGGAAACTAAATTAAAACCAGAAAAAGTAAAAGAAACAATGCAAAAAGCAAAAGGTTTTTTACAATCATTAGGCATTATGTATATTGATTGGAAAATAGATAACATAGGAATAAGTAAAGATGGAACTTATAAATTATTTGATTTTGATGTTTCAGGGCTTGTAGATTTAAAAACGAATAATTGGATTATAAAACCTCTTGAATACTGGAGTTATAATAAAGCGATAGAGAATGGATGTAAAACTCCTCAGGAAATAGATGATTATTCATTTAATCGTAGTATTATGGAATTGAAATACTAATAAAATCGGCATTTAAAATGCGCGTTGATCTAATTCAAATGAACGTTTTCTATATTGCGTGATATCAAATAAGTATACTCACTATCGGGTTCTTCTGAAGGTTCCGTTTCTTCAGAAGATTCGTTTGTTGGTTTTGTTCTACAAGATAAAAACTCGCAAATTACTTTACTCATTAGTTTAATTTTGTTAACCCATATCATTATCATTTTTATATTAGTAAATAATTTAATATACTAATTGTTACGTAAAATAAAATTGAATATAATTTATAAGATTATATAGTTATTAATAACATAAATATAAACATGAAAGTGGAAGAAATTTATATTCAAACATTAAAAGATACAGTTACGTTTTATATTGGTAAAAACCAAAACGAACACTTTGGTATTATTGACAAAGGTAAACAAGATGATTTATGGTTCCATGCGGATGGATATTCTTCGTGTCATGTTGTCTCTATTTTACCCGAAGGTACACTTCCAAATAAAAAAAATTTACAAGAAATAAGAAAAATTGGAAGCATGTTATGTAAGAACAATACAGAAAAACTTAAGGGGTTAAAAAATGTTACGTTTATTACAACATATATAAAAAATGTAACAAAAACTAATGTTGCCGGCTCTGTTATAGCGACAGATACAAAAAAAATAATTTGTTAGAATTTACTTCATTATACCCAACTATTTTTCAATACCCACTCCCTTTGCGATATTTTTAATTATTTTATCTTCTTTCTCTGTATCATTATCTCCAGAACCACCAAATGACTCTATTACTAGTTTATTATATTGGTCCGAATATTTTGATTCGCTTTTCAAACAGTCTGGATGACCCTCTTTAAATTTTGGTAACATCATTATGTTTTTATGTGCTACTCTTTTTATTGCTTTTCTAATTTTATCTTTTTCCTCTGCTTCCTTTTCCCATTTGTTTTCATCTTTTATATATAATACTTCTCTCTTGTTGTCAGTACAATGAATTGGTCTTTGGGTTACATCTAAGGCTTTCAAGTTTGTGGTGATGATATTTGAGATTCCTTCTACAAAACCAATTCTACCAACCTTTTCCAAATCTGTTAACTGTAATTTAATTGAGTCCACAAAGTCCATAATATTCATTGCGTCTTTGCATGTTTCATTTAAAAAGAACTGTAAATTGAATGTTTTATTATGTGAATTTGAAGTTGTATTGTTTGTTACTATTGTATCCTTTTTTACAATTTCTAAAATTAAATGTTTAAATTCTTGATTTTCCTTTATAAGGTAATTTATTAAGTCATCTTTTTGTTTATCTTCATTAGTATTATTAGTATTATTAGTATTATTAGTATTATTAGTATTATTAGTATTATTTGTAATATTAGAACATTTTTTTTTATGTCTCCATAAACCAGAAGGTTCTTTATATGTTTTTTTACAATTTGGACATATATGTGATACATAGCAACTTTCAGCACCGTGTTCATTGACAATTATTGATTTTAAATGTTTAGATGACAACATATGTTTATCTATACTACTTTTCTTGCTGGTCCCATAGTCACATTTTTCACAATAAAATCTAAAGCAACTTTTAGCAACTTTTTCATTGACAAACATTGATATATATTGTCAATATAAAAAGTTGCTAAATACTTTTCCTCAAAAAATATTAACAAAAAAATAAAAGTTACAGTAACAAACTGAAAATTTTATTTTTAGAGACCAGACGCTAAAAAAAATTATGGTCTCATCGATTTTCAAATTCTAAGATTTATTTCCATTTTTGAAATTTGGACATTTTTTTTGTCCATTTTTAAATTCCCGAAAAAAGTCTTTGTAAAAAAAAAGATATAAAACAATAAATTAGAAAAGTAACTTAAAGAACCAACTATTTTATAGTATTAAAACAAAACCATCTCCAGGTCTTTAAGGTTCCAATATTCGCACCCACCATTAGGTATAGGTCGTCTAATTATAAAAGGAATTCTTTTTTGTTGTAGTTCAAGTTCGGCAATAACATAACTATCTATAACATTTTCCGGTAATTTAACAAGTGGTCTTGCACCTGTTTCAATTTGTTTCGCACGTTGTCCCAAAATTCTTGCCCTCTCATACTTTGTCAAATATGGAATTGTCTTGTGCAACGGGTCAATAATAATATTTGTAGAATCTCTTACAACTGTTGCTAGTTTTGTGATTTCATCGTAATTATGAATCAGACACTCAGGGTGAAATTCATCAATATAATTTTTTGTAATTTCACTATCAAACTTTTGTAAATATGAATCGTCATATTCATCCTCATCATCCTCATCATCATCATCAATAATCAAATTTGACGTGTTTTTGGGTTTAATATTATCTTTATTTTTTTTAGTGGAAGCTTTTGTATCAACAACTCCATTATCATCTTCTTTTGTCTCATTATCTGAATCAGAATCCATCTCATCTGCTCCACCAGTTTGTGAGTCATCTTGGTCCGATAAATCAACATCATCACCCTCATCAACTACATCATCGTCTTCATCATCATCAGCGGCTATATCGTCATCCTCCTCTTCATCCTCGTCATCAAATGCCTTAATATTTTTTGAAACAATGGCATTTTTTTCAGGTTCAACTTTATCTTTTATAACATTTTCAGAAATTTGGCTTTCAGAATCACTATCAGAATAATAATCGCTTTGGTCACTTTCGCTCATTGTTAATATATTTACTAAAGATACTTTTAAATAAATTATTTCAATTTTATTTAAAAATTAATTAAAAAATGTAGGATTTTGTAAGACGTTTTACTTGATTAATATTTATCACCCTAATTAATTATTGATTTTCATGTGTATTCCAAACAGTGTCGCATTCACAACACAAATAAACATATTTCATATTTGTATCATCATATCTAATATAAATAACCTCTTTTTCTTTATCTTTTGTATTGGTAAGACAATCCGCATTTGGGCATAACATATTGTTGACTCTAGGCAATGTAGGGTCTAGTTTTGTAAACTTATTAATAATATGATTAAATGAGTGGTCAGTTTTTTTAAGTTGGACTTTAGACACACACACGTCCTCTACAGCAAGCAATTTATCTTCGTTACCACATTGACGGCAATAATAGACAAGACTATTTGGATTATCACTATTTATACGAATATAATACATATTTTGACAGTTAGAACAGAAATGCATGATTAGTTTATAATATACTTTTACATTATTTATTTATTTCAATTTTGTTTTAAAATATAAAATAAATAACTCATTTGTGTTTTGTATTTCACATTAGCCGAGTAGTTCCTTTGATTGTTTCAATTTTTGTATAACTTTTTCGTATTCAATATCAACATTCATACTATAAAACCCGGTTTTAATATTTTGAAGCTTTGGGAATTCGTCATGGTGTTTTTTTTCGGCAAATTCAAGTATTTTGTCATAATTCTTAATAAAATTCTCTTTGACAAATGGATAAAAATTTTCGAAGAAATCACAATAAACCGTCTTTTTCTTATTCACAATATCACAAATAGCTACATCAATATTTGCGTATTCAATAATGCTGTCGTATGGTTTAGTATCTTTGTTATTAATACAAACCCCAGGCTCATTTAATAACGGGTCTTTGCATAGTAGCGTACACAGTGTCAATAGCACAGTAGAAATGCTCTGACACGACGTCCATTGGTCTCCTCTCCAAGTATTTAAGAGAGAAACACAGACTTTCCCACATACATATAAATTTGGATTGAACCGAATATTATTTCCATTGGTCCAATATTTTACCTTTGGAGGACTATGTGGGTAATCAGTTGGATAAGACAACTCAAAAAAATAATTACCTCCGAAATAAGGTGTATCAGAAGGCCCTATAATAAGGGCATATCCTTTCAACATGTCGGTATCATCATGAATGTAATAAATACCATTTTCAGTTAGAGGGCACGTTATTATTTGTTTTACGTCCTTTAATAACCGAGTGATTGTTTCTTTTGTTATAAATGTAGTCATTATTACTATGTTATATATTATATACCAAATTTTCTAAACTGATTTCGCAAATATACTTTGGAATAGTTATGTTTAAATAGTTCAAATATTATTTATTTCGTAAATTTGTTTTTAAAAAAAATGAAATAGAAAAATATCAATATATTATATCAATAATGTATAATTTAATGACAACGTCGTCACAATTTAAAGATTTAACTGAATTTTTAGCAAAGCACAGTGCTAAGAATGATAAGGGACAACCTCCTACCCACACTCGAATTCCTGATAAAGATTTAAATATTTATGCAGGCTCATATATAATTCCAAAAGAAGAGTTACCCGTGTTTTATAGCTTATATTATGATAACGTTTTTAACAAGAAGCGAAAGGAATATTTAACAGAAAAACAATTAGAAATAGGAGGCCCGATGGCAGTTGATTTTGATTTTAGATACAATTATGACGTCGACACAAGACAACATACCAAAGAACATATTCAAGACATGATTCTTTTATATATTGAGACACTTAAGGAATTCTTCTTATTTGAGGGAAATAAGCCATTTGATATATTTATATTTGAGAAACCTAATGTAAATAGGTTAGAAGACAAGAGCGTTACAAAAGACGGGATACATATGCTTATAGGTGTTCAAATAGACCATACTATGCAACTCATGATTCGTGATAAAATGATTACGAGTTTGCAAGAAATTTGGGACCTTCCTCTAATTAACACGTGGGAATCTGTTTTGGATGAAGGGATTAGTAAAGGTACAACAAATTGGCAGTTATTTGGTTCAAGAAAACCAGGAAACGAGGCATATGAGTTGACACAGCATTTTAGTATAACATATGACAAATCAGACGGTGAGTTTATGATGGACGAGAAGAAAGTTCATGAGTTTGATCTAGCAAATAAATTCGCGAAATTATCAGTTCAAAATGATTCGAACCCGAAGTTTGAAATAAATCCCAAAATTATGGATTCATATAACAAGCGATTAGAAAATAAGGGTTCTAAAATTAAAAGACACGTAAGTAAAACGCGTGTGAATCTTTTAGTAGAGGACGATGAAGATAATCAGGATGAAGAGCATATTTCTTTGAATGACATTAAAAATAAAGAAACCTTGGAAAGAGCGGTTAATTTGATGTTGAAAAACTTGAAACCAACCGATTATGAAATCCGAGAAACTCATGAGTTTACTCAAGAACTCCCGGAAAAATATTATGAGCCAGGCTCACATTTATTAAATAGGCAGGTTGCGTTTGCATTAAAATATACGGACGATAGGTTATTTTTATCATGGGTTCTCTTGCGCAGCAAAGCATCGGATTTTGACTATAATACAATTCCTGATCTACATTACCAATGGAAAAAATATTTTAATACGTCAAAGGATGGTGTGACTAGAAGGTCTATAATGTATTGGGTCAAACAAGATAATTTTGAGGGGTATGAGAAAGTTAAAAATTCGTCAGTTGATTTTCATATCGACGAATCTTTGGAAACCCAAACAGAGTATGATTTGGCACAAGTCTTAAAACAAATGTATAAGGATTTGTATGTTTGCGTGAGTTACGATAAAAAAGGAGTATGGTATGTTTTTAAAAACCATAGATGGGTAATCGATAAAGGACTCAGTCTTCGAGAAAAAATATCAAAACAGATGTATGATTTATATTCAAATAAAAGCGACGTGTTAAATAATGAGTATCATCACTACGATCCGGCGGACGAAAGGGCCGAATACCTCAAGAAAAAGGTGAAGTTTATTGGAGAAATTAAAATTAAACTAAAAAAAACGAATGATAAGAATAACATTATGAGAGAAGCCGCAGAATTATTTTATGATGGCGAATTCTTTAGAAATATGGACACAAACAAACATTTATTATGTTTTAATAATGGTGTGGTAGATTTTAAGAATAAGATTTTTAGAAATGGATATCCAGAAGATTATATCACTAAAACAACAAAAAATAATTATATTCCATTTGATTCTAATAATGCGGAAATAACAAAAGTTGGAGACCAGATATTGGAATTTATGGAAAAACTGTTTCCGATTCCAGATTTAAATAGATATATGTGGGACCATTTAGCGTCGTGTTTAATCGGTTCAAATAAAAACCAAACATTTAATGTTTATCACGGCAGTGGTAGTAATGGAAAGTCTATTGTTGCCGATTTAATGTCAGTAACTCTAGGTGAATATAAAGGGACTGTGCCAATTACTCTTGTTACAGAAAAACGAGGTTTAATTGGAGGCACATCTGATGAGGTACTTAAACTCAAGGGAGTTAGATATGCCGTTATGCAAGAACCGTCTAAAAGTGTTAAGTTGAATGAGGGTATAATGAAAGAACTCACTGGTGGTGACCCTATTCAAGCAAGAGGTTTGTATGCGGAGAGTGAAATATTCGAACCACAATTTAACTTGGTCGTGTGTACGAATAATTTATTTGATATTGAAAGTAATGATGACGGTACCTGGAGACGTATTAGAAAAGTTGATTTCGTAGCAAAATTTATTGACAAAGGAGAAGAACATACTGATGAAACCCCGTATATTTATCCAAAAGACAAAGACTTGAAAGAAAAGTTACCCGCTTTCGCGCCTATTTTCGCAAGTATGCTAGTAAAACGTGCTTTTGAAACAGATGGTATTGTAGCAGATAGTGAAACTGTTATGAATTCATCAAACAAATATAGACGAGGTCAAGACCATATTTCCAAGTTTGTTGCGGAATTTGTGGAGAAAACTTCTGAACCAAAAGATAAAATTAAGAAAACCGAATTATTTAACCAATTTAAGTTCTGGTTCCAACAAGAACAAGGTACAAACAAAAAAATTCCAAAGGGTCAAGAATTATACGACTATATGGACAAGAAATTTGGGTTATGTAAGTCAACAGGTTGGCAAGGTGTTAAGATTATTTATCCAGACAAAACAGACGAGATCGATGAATTATAAAAGAAATATTAAAAAAATTTTTTTTACATCTGTGGACATAATACATAAACAACAAACAAAAACCCAAAAAACTTATTATTTTATATAATAAGTTTTTTATTCTGGTATCAAGTTCAAGGATTACATTGACAAATGAGTGTTTTTAGGTAAGACACTATAAATTTTATGAAGCGACTTAATAATTAATGCCAATATCCAAGTACAAATAAAAGGAAGCACTATTAAGCCAACTAAAATCCCAGCACGAATCTTCCACTCAAATTTCGATGGAAACACAAAACTTGATACTCCAAACCCAATTACACAAATAGCATATATTGTAACCAAAAAATAACTATAGAAAAACTTCAATGTGTCTATCCCTTGATCTTGATAATATGTTTTTCTCTCATTTGTTAAAACGTCAGAGGTGTCATCCTTTAACTGTTTGATTAATTCAAGATTATCCACTTTATATTTTGTATATAGTTCCACGACATTTTTAAAGTTAATAAGTAATCCCTCATATGTTTTTATGCTTAATAGAATTTTACCGGAATCTTCCGTAAATGTATTCTCAAACTCGGTCGCGATTTGTATTGCTTTTGATTCTAACGTTTGATCTAAATATTCATTATATGCAGGGGTTCCATCAGTAAATACCATATAATTTTTCAGAGAAGAAGTCACCTGGTCGGGGGCGGTTGCTAAGTTAGTTTGAGCATTTGAATATTTTTGTTTGAGGTCTTCTGCCGTTTTTTGTCTTTGACATTCTGAATCACAACTCATTGCTTGTGATGCTTGAGTCATTAACGAATTAAATTGATCTAAACTATTAAATTGTTCTTTTTTTCCTTTTTTATTATGTATTCCCATTATTATATACTATATTATACAATTATAAGAATTTATAAGAACTTATAATAATTTATTTTCTGCTTCTGTAATTAATAAAACTATCTGGACTACTTGGTTTGATTTGAGTGTTTGCATTTAAAGTAACGTCCTGTTTGTATTTATTATTAGACCCTTTTGATAAGACTTGATTTACCATTCCCTCTGTCATAAAACTCTCTACTGTCGATGTACCGATACATTGTCCCAAAGCAGAATCCCAAGTTTGGCCGTCAGAACAACATGCTTGGCCTATACAAGTTCCTTTCCTATTTGTTGTAAGCCATGGATCATCTAGTCCAATTCCACCACTGTTATCTGGAGCCCACGCTGGATTAAAGAACCAATTATATTCGTGGTAGTTCATAGAATCACGCAAGATAATAGAATACATTGTCCTCCAGAAAAAAACCGCACCAATAATAGAAACAATTATGAGTAAACCATAATATATGTTGTTTGGAAGAATTCCCTTATTATTTAATACCGCTAAAATTATAACAGGAACCAATGTAAAAATTATTATTTTCATTAGTCTTCCATGTTCGGCATATTTGCTTCCATAATAGTCGTTAATTTCTACAAGACGAATCTTATTCGTTTTTTCTTGTTGTAATATTTCTAAACGTTGTTTTGATTTATTTAATTCTTCCTCAATAATGGAAATCGCGGCGGTTTGTTCCTGTAAAGTTCCTTGAGAACTTGTTAAAGCATTTTGGAAATAACTATTAACATTACCTACTGTTTTATATAAATTTATACGCATATTAGATAATTGATTCATCTTAGAAATAATTTGTTGTTGTTCTTGGGGAGTTAAATTTGTGTTTGTTTCTAAATTACTAAATAACTGTTGTTCCATTGATTGTAAAGTTTGGATATCATTTAGTATTTGCTCATTATTTTGTTGAATATTTGGAGATTCATCAGAAGACATTATATAAAATATAAGAAGATAATTAATTATATTTTATTTTTATATTTTATTTTTTATTCAAAACCTCTAGTTTTTTTTAACAAGATTCATTGAAATTAATACAGTTCCCGCTGCTAAAATAGACCAAAATAAATAATCATAGTTTTTTTGTAACACAACTATATCACTATCATCTAATATACGGTCTATATTTGTTGGAGCGTTCTGTAATTTAGTTTTTGTTATACCTATTTCTTTTAAATATGCCTGTGTTCCTGGAACGTTACTAATTAACTGATTATCTATTTTTGATCCGCCTTCTTCGAACTGGTTTGTAAATTTATTTATTTCACTTGTTATCAAAGCCAAACGTGTTTCTAAATCGTTTAACTGTTGTTTCTGAACACTGTTTGCGCTTGATAATCCATATTTATCGCCAACTGCGCCTCCCTTCACATAATTTTGATATGACACGGTATCCGTATTGTTCGTAGTAGCAGATACACCAATCGGTGGTGTTTGAGGTTGTCGGTTTTTGATATACACGTCACATCCTTTCAACGGTTGACTCGTTCCAACTGGAAACATCGTATTATCTTTTGGATAACATGTATTTTGGTAAAAAGCAAAACCAGCACACGCTGAATTATTATTACAAGTTGTGGTACATTGGTCAACCGTTGCGTTACCATACATAGCACCTGGAATATCATGGCCACCACTATCAATCTCTTGAAAACGACTATAAGTATTTACTAATTTAACGTTGTTTGATGGGTAATCGTGTAGTTGAGAATCTTCATCTACATATGCTAATTTTCCCATGTTTCCAGGAATAGCTGCTACTGATAACCCATAAAGCGCATTTCCTCCGGCACCAGCTCCTGTATTTCCATCTGCCATTTTTTTACAGTTTAAACCAAATGTATATGTATATAAAACTAAATTACCATCACTTTGCATTATTAAAGCATATGTTCCATCTGTAGAACCTATAAAATCGCCTGCGGCGAGGGTTGAACCACTAGACATCCAATTTTTCCCATATTTTCCATTTGCTGCGGCATATGCTGGATTTGGACTTTGTCCCTTACCATTGGTACTAGAACCCCAAATAGCGCCTTGGTTATCACTTGGTCCACTTCCTCTATAAATAACCACATTACCATCATCTTGAACCATCAAATAATAAATACTGTCGGGGGAGTTAGTGTTATAAACTGCGTTTGACCATCCTCCACCGCTATATCCGTCGCTAGTTTTGGTGCAGTTACCTGCCCTCCCGTATTCTCTTGTATGAGCCAAATCATTGCTTAACCCACATTGTGCATTCGTGCCTGATGTAGAATTTTGTAATCCAAAGTAACTGGCGCCTTGGTCTTTAGCGAGTTTTTCGCATTGAGCGTAACTATATTGCTGGCTACCACCAGCTTGTAAAGGCATCGCTCTGTCTCCAGAATCCCCATAACAACCCAAATAATTTGAGGGTTGGGCACTAGAGTTATCTGTACTAAAAACAGATTGTCCTCCTGAATTTAGTACACTTAAAGACCCAGTTGTTGTTAAAATAGCAGTATTACCTGTCTGACCCGCAGTGTTAGAATTCCATAATGCGACTGAACCAGTAATTGCCTTGCTTTCTCCAAGACTGGTAGCGGTAGGTTGACTGTTAGATACAGCACAATATCCTTGTGATGTACTAGTATTTACATTTTGCAAAGCGAAATATTTATATCCTTGAGCCGTCGCAGTATGTTTACATTGGTCATAAGTATACGAGCCGACGCTTCCTGTACCGCTAGTGTTTAGACGAATATTTTGAATCGCGGTTGAACGGTCACTTGAAGGCCATGTTCCCAAAAAATATATTTTTGTGTTTTGTGTTGTTTCAACTGTAAAACTTATTGAATAATCAGTCCATACGTTTATGGGAGGTTGAAAATTATAAATAAGTGAAATAAAAGAATCGTCTGCCCTATATAACTTTACATCAATTGGGTTTGATTTGCCTGCGCCATCGCAACAATTTCTACCACAAGCAGACCATAATAACGTATAGGTAACCCCTTTTTGTAAGTAAACCGTTTGTGCTACATATTGGCTACCTTGTTGAATACTTAAGCATTGATTTCCGTGAGGGTATGGCATAGGATAACCCCATGCGTTCGAGTTATTTAATAAAACTGCGTTAAAATACCAACCTGGGACTTCGGAACTACCACCAATATATATATACGAATCATTTGCTAGTTGTGGTTGATCGAAATTCCCATTTACAAGAACCGTGGGAGGCGGAGGCGAACCTCCAATAAAGGTCATCAACGGACTAGTCGGATTATCTGCATAACATCCCTGATATGTAGCAACATCAGAATCATTTATATACTTATCTACAAAAACGTTAGCCCCTTCGTTACCAATACTTTGATTTAGTTGTAAAAATGTACCAGATACTAATGGCGGCGATGTTGGTATTATTGTACCTGGTGTATCATATGAAGAATCCCATGGTATATTTAATGGAGTCGGATTTGGCGGTGCTCCAGTACTAGTCCATATTTCTTGGCTAGGAATATATTTAACCACCCCTTTATTCGTGACATAAGCAACTTGCCCACTTGTGAAAATAACAGTTTTGTTCAAATATGGATTATTTGCGTCAACTCTCTCTAAATATCCTTGAACATTTCCGTTGATTTGATTGATTAACTGTTTGTATTCCTGTAAAGTACTTGCGTACTCTACTTTTAAATTTGCGATAGTTTGTTTTTGTGAACTAATATCTGTTTCTTTTAACAGTGTTCTATTTTGATATGTCATGCCATTATTTATTCCTTGTGCTGAAGAATAACTTGGTATCGATTTTCCCCTGTTATCGTCTGTGTATTTTCCTGTGCCATTCGCAATAGAGTTTGCTTTTTTTAAACCATCTGAACCAGAAAATAGATTTGCTATAGTTGTCATATTAATATAAACAAATACAAAAGTATTTATATTAACTAACTTTTAAAAGTTTAAAGGTTCTACGTTTTTTTAACAAGACTCATTGAAAATAATACAGTTCCCGCTGCTAAAATAGACCAAAATAAATAGTCATAGTTTTTTTGTAACACGACTATATCACTATCATCTAATATACGGTCTATATTTGTTGGAGCGTTCTGTAATATAGCTTTTGTTATACCTATTTCTTTTAAATATTCCTGTGTTCCTGGAACGTTACTAATTAACTGATTATCTATTTTTGAACCGCCTTCTTCGAACTGGTTTGTAAATTTATTTATTTCACTTGTTATCAAATCCAATCGTGTTTCTAAATCGCTTAACTGTTGTTTCTGAACACTGTTTGCATTTGATAATCCATATTTATCGCCAACCGTTCCTCCCTTCACATAATTTTGATATGACACGGTATCCATATTGTTTGTGGTAGCAGGTACACCAATTGGTGGTGTTTGTGGTTGCCGGTTTTTGATATAAATATCGCAACCTTTCAATGGTTGACTCGTGCCAGGAACTGGAAACATCGTATTATCTTTTGGATAACATGTGTTTTGATAAAAAGCAAAACCAGCACATGCGGAATTATTATTACAAGTTGTGGTACATTGGTCAACCGTTGCGTTACCATACATGGCTCCTGGAATATCATGTCCACCACTATCAATCTCTTGAAAACGACTATAAGTATTTACTAATTTAACGTTGTCAGATGGGTAATCATGTAGTTGAGAATCCTCGTCTACATATGCTAATTTTCCCATGTTTCCAGGGATAGCTGCTACTGGAAACCCATAAAGAGCATTTCCTCCTGCGCCTCCTCCTGTATTTCCATCTGCCATTTTTTTACAGTTTAAACCAAATGTATATGTATATAAAACTAAATTACCATCACTTTGCATTATTAAAGCATATGTTCCATCTGTAGAACCAACAAAATCACCTGCGGCAAGGGTTGAACCACTAGATATCCAATTTTTCCCATATTTTCCATTTGCTGCGGCATATGCTGGATTTGGACTTTGACCCTTACCATTAGTACTAGAACTCCAAATAGCGCCTTGGTTATCACTTGGTCCACTACCTCTATAAATAACCATATTACCATCATCTTGAACCATCAAATAATAAATACTCCCAGGATCTGTGGAGTAAACTGCGTTTGACCACGCAGAACCCATCCAATTATCACCATCTTTAGTACAACTACTTGTTTTACCATATTTTCTAGCACTAGTTAAATCGTTAGTCGCAGAACACCATCCAGCTCCGCCGCCATGTGCGTCTTGTGTAGCAAAATATTTATAACCAGCACCTAAATTTTTACATTCATCAAAAGATAAATATTGATTATTAGATGTATTAGCCATCGCTCTGTCACCTGTATCACCATAACATCCCAAATAATTTGCTGGTTGGGCAGTAGAATTATCTGTACTAAAAACAGATTGTCCTCCTGAATTTAATACACTTAAAGAACCAGTTGTTGTTAAAATAGCTGTATTTCCTGACTGACCCGCAGTGTTAGAAGCCCATAATGTGATCTGACCAGTAATGGCATTGCTTTCCCCAAGACTGGTAGCGGTGGGCTGACTGTTAGATACCGCACAATACCCTTGTGATGTGCTAGTATTAACATTTTGCAGAGCGAAATATTTATATCCTTGAGCCGTCGCAGTATGTTTACATTGGTCATAAGTATACGATCCGCCACCTCCAGTCCCAGTTCCTAGACGAATATTTTGAATTGCGGTCGAATTATTTATGTCCGCAATCTTTCCATTAAAAGATAAAAAGTAGGATTTGCTAGAAGGAACCGTAAATGTTGTAGAATACGCAGTCCAAGTAAGTGGCGGTGTAAATAAATAAATTTCTGGTTGTGTGAAATCTGTATAAATAGCTATCTGATTCGCACCAGAATAACCAGGTCTACCGCAAGCATTAAACGACAAAGTATATGTCACGCCAGATTGTAAATTAATACTTTGAGCAAATGATTGTCCTGCTTGGATACATGCTGCTTGATTTCCGTAAGGGTATGGCATAGGATAACCCCATGCGTTCGAGTTATTTACTAAAACTGCGTTAAACCCCCATCCTGGAACTGAATTATCTGATATATATTGATACGAATCATTTGCTATTTGTGGTTGATCGAAATTTCCATTTACAATAACCGGAGGTGGCGGAGGTGAGCCACCAATAAATGTCATTAATGGACTAGTCAGATTATCTGCGTAACACCCCTGATATGTTGCAACATCAGAATCATCTACATACTTATCTACAAAAACGTTTGAGCCTTCGTTACCAACACGTTGATTTAGTTGTAAAAATGAGCCAGATACTAAAGGCGGTGTTGTTGGTATTATTGTGCCTGGTGTATCATATGAGGAATCCCATGGTATACTTAATGGAATAGGATTTGTTGGTATTCCAGTACTAATCCAAATTTCTTGGCTGGGTACATATTTAACAACCCCTTTATTCGTCACATAAGCAACTTGTCCGCTTGTAAAAATAACTGTCTTATTCAAGTATGGATTATTTGCGTCAACTCTCTCTAAATATCCTTGAACATTACCATTGATTTGGTTTATTAACTGTTTGTATTCCTTTAAAGTGCTCGCATACTCTACTTTTAAATTTGCGATAGTTTGTTTTTGTGAATCAATATCTGTTTCTTTTAACAGTTCTGTATTTTGATATGTCATGCCATAGTTACTATCTTGAAACCCTTCGCTGAGTTTTTTTGCTTTTTTGTCTAAATTAAATGAGACTTTCTTTTGATAAGCTTCAAACTTTTTACCTTGTGCTAAAGAATAACCTGGTACCGATGAACCCCTTTTGTCAGCTGTGTATTTTCCTGCACCACTCGCAATAGATTTTGTTTTTTTTAAACCATCTGAACTAGAAAATAGATTTGCTATAGTTGTCATATTAATATAAACAAATACAAAAAGTATTTATATTAACTTTTTTATTTTGTGTTAATAATTTTCAATTTTGCGATTATATACGAAAATACTATAATAGAAAAAAATAAGTACACGTCATAACGTTTAAAAGTTTGTGATAATCCTAGAAATACAACCATAAGGCCAAATAAAAATATAGCTTCAGATTTAAAACTGTTCCCGCCGCCTCTTTGTTGTCCTATAACCGAGAATTTGATTAATAAAAATATTAATAGTATAGTAATAAGTATCAAAACAATATAATTATAATAATACATTGTCACTTCGATTTCACCGTCTTCTTGTGCGGAATTTAATGTTTTAAAATCCAGAATCATTCTGTCAATCCTTTTTTTCTCTTCTGTTAATACGTTATAATTTTGTTTAAGATTTTGGTCTTGTTGTTGTCCCTGTTGGGTATTTTGTGAATATCCTGCGGCATTGTTATTTATAGATTGGCTTAATTGAGTATTAATATCAATTAATTGACTATTCAATTGTTGTAGTTTATAACTATAATACAACCCTTGTTGAACTATTGCTGTAGAACCAGACGAATTTATCAGCACACCTTTGCCGCTTGTTAATGTACAATTATTATTAGATGAATTAAATGTCGCACCATTACAAGAAGAATTTGTGGTACATGATGTCTGACAATTATCAACACTCGAATCTGTGATAGTATCTATCGTGTTACCTCCATTATACGCAAAATCTGGTAATGATATTAAGGTGTTATTAGAAGAGTTGATATTATCTATGAAACTTTTATAAGTTGTTTGATATTCTTGTAAGAGAGAATTAAATTGACTACTAAGTGTTTGTGAAGAACTCATTTATATATAAATAATAAGAAAACAAATTATTCATTTATTAGGTTCTAAATAACTATAATATTACTATAAGAGTTTTCCTGATTTGATAAATAATATGAATAGGAAAATTAAAATAACCGCAAAAACTAGGACACCAGTCTTTTTTTTACCGCCTTGTTGTATAGTTGGTAATACCGAAGTTGGTTTGGAAGGAGCACTAAAAAAGAAATATAACATAAAACCAATCGCAACAGTAATTATAGACAAAAGTATAAAGGAATAATAATTTTGATTTGTCCTCAACTCTGTCTCGACTTGGTATTCGTCTAAATCTTCATATTTTTTTAACATCTCATCTATTTTCATTCTTTCTTGTTCTAGTACTTTATAATTTTTGATTAATTCAAGCTGGTTATTCGAAGTTCGATTAGAAAGTCCATCAAATTCTCTTTCGCTCCTATTAGTAAGATCCATTATTTGTTGATTTGTATCATTTAATTTAGCGTTGATACTTTTCATAATTTCCAAATATTTTTTTGTTTCAGGTACAATAGAATAATCGTTGTATAGTCCAGGACCTATGTCAGCGTCTCCGCTTCTTAACCAACACATAGGTTGTCCGTGATCGATTGGATTAAATGTAGCCCCACTGCACCCAGTTGTCGAACTACATAATGCGGCACAATCGTCTACCGTTGTAACATTTGTATATACACTTTGGATACCAGCTTGTCCTGAACCCCAATAAGTCTGGGATCGTGTTGAAACCATTTGTGGGTGTTTTGAAACAGTCGTAACCCCTATCACACAACATCCAGCAGTATAATAGGTTTTCCAACTGGGAGATAAATCTTTGTAACTATCTTTTGTGTATATATAATTATTTGTCCCGATACCAATAAAAGTTCCATCTGGCGCGATTGTCATTGCTATTATACAACAACCACCAGATTGGTACTGCCAGCTTTGACTTGGTAAATTCTGATAGCTATTTTTTTTATATACCTCAGAGTTACCTCCAACGACAAACACCGACCCATCTGGAGCAATTGCCACACTTACTTCGCTTTCTCCATCATTTACGCTTGTCTTAACCGAAGTAAAACTACCATCGCTCCTTATTTGATATAGAGTATTATCCAGTCCAACACCTAATAAAGTTCCATCTGGACACGCTGCGACACCCTTATACTTACCAAGGTTGTGACTATAATAAGCCCAAGTTGGCGCATCCCAACTCGTTTTATATGATATATCGTTGTTAACATTAGTACAGTATATAGTATGGCCGTCGATACCAGTGCACACAGACCGAACATTTCCGTTAGAATTATCATTTATCTTTTGCCAATAATCATTTTCATTTAAACTTTGTTTTACATATAAATTTCCATCAGTTCCTACACCGATAATCATGTATGGGGAGGAATCTTTCTGTAGTACTTCCATGTAATCAGCGACAGCTTGTTTATATGCTATAAGGTCGGTCTGGAATTGTGCTTTCAAGTTTGCTAAAATTATTGCTGTTGAAGTTTTTGTATTATTATTATTATCCATTGGTTCTATATTTTATAAAAAGAAAACAATAAATTATTTTTTGTTCCAATAAAAATAATAACACATAGAGGAAACTGAGAGAAAAACAACGACGAATGGAACCACATTACTACCTGGTTGTTTCGGATTATCCGGTAAAAAGGGACTTATGATTTGAGGTGTATTTTTAAGTTCTGTTTTATTACTACATTCAATTTTTCTTTTAACTGAATCATTTGTGAGTCGTATGATAAAATCTCTTAATGGTTGTTTTATTAATATTTGTTTTTTATAAAATATTGAAAACATTTAAATAATTAGAATATAAAAAAAAACTAATTTAAATTTATTATATAAAAAGTATTAACTATTTTTTTTAAATACTACTGATATAGCTAATCCAGATACTAATATACTTAAAAATAAAGCCCAATTGCGTAAATACCCTTCATCATACATTTGACTATAGTCATAAATCAACTCATCTGTACTATCAATTTGTTGCTCGAGTATACCTAATTTGCGTTTTAATACACGATTTACCTTTTTTTCCTTTTGTATTAATTCATCAAGTCCAGACAGTTTTTGTGATATTTTACCTGTATTTACATCAACCGCATTTGAAAGTATAAATAAATTAGAATTAATAGTATTTAAGTTACCTTTAATATTATCAAACATTTGGGAATATTCAGGATAATCTGGATTTTTATTATAGAAAACATAGTATTTTATAAAATCATCTAGAATGTGTGGTAGTTGCTGACGAAGAGCGTGGAGTTTACTTATAAACATCTTGGGGTTCTCAAAATCATTCAAATTAGTATTTTGGGCATTGATTAAAGACATCTATATATATTTTAGTATAAAAATAATATTAAATTAAATCAATTTAACATTATTTAAAATCGGCATTCTCCTCAAAAGCTAAACAATTTTTTTCTATATATTCTTTCGTTTCAGCGAAACCTCCAATAAATTCGCCATTGTTAAATATCATCGGGAATTGTTTGACTTCAGTATTCGCATGTTCCGTAATGAATAATAAAAATGCTTCCTTGTCTTCAATTATAAATTCATCACACTCGACGTTTATAAAAAAAAGGTTATTTTCCAATAATATAGTTTTTATTTTCTTACAATTCATACAGTTAGACTTACTATATACGGTAAACCCCGTAGTTGTCGGTTTCATTATCTCCATAATAATGAATATGAACTCATTATTTTAAATCATTATATTTTAAATCATTATTTTAAATCGGTACAAACTCTATAATAATCTGCTTCTATTGCTGTCTTGGACGGCCGAATTATATGACAAACATTCCCTGGTCTTAAACCAATCGCACGAGCCACTGGGTCAAATCTTGAAATGTCAGGAAACAATGATTTATCCGCAATGTTGTATTTTTTCATCACCTCTAAAACTTCAGACTCTGACATAACTCGATGTGATGGGACAAGCGAGTGATTCAAGATATTGAATTGTAGTCGTTTAATACTTTCTATAACAATAAATATCCCATCCTTTTCCCAGATATGTTTTAGTTCGGTTATTAGTGTTTCATTTGCCTCATCTTTAATGATAATGTATAAGACGTCTTCCTTTTTGAGTACTTCTTCTAAATTAAATAAATCGTCTATCATCTCCTGAAGATTTGGTGGTCGTATCATTTTTCCTAAATAGTATCTAATATATATTTTGTTCTTTCTTTTGGTAAGGGGGTCTTCCTGGGTTTTCTCTAAAAGCATATCAAGTTGGTTGTTTTGTTTCATTGAGTTTACCTCATTAATACTAAAAGTAGAATAGTCCTCTACATTATAACCCTGTTTCTCCATTAATTCTAAAACATTTTTTCTAGAATTATATACGGTAGATATTAAAATACTTGAGTTTTGGCTGGTCATAATATATTATAATATTTATTAACATATCATGATTTTTTTATCTCAATTTTATTTATAATGTTATTTTTTTAGAATCACTTGAAGAACTTGATTCTTCTGGAATTGTTATCTTTTTTGTATTTTCAGGCTCGGTATTAGTGTTATTTTTTTCTTCTGTATCTTTATTTTCTGCCTTATCAGATTCAACTTCAAGAATACTTTGTTTTATATCAAGTGCGTTGGTCGTTGGAGACGGTTGTGAATTCTGGGGGGATACTTGTCCAGAAAAAGTGGGATTATATGGTGAGCCAGGCGCGGAAAATGTGGGATTATATGGAGAAGCTGGAGAACCTGGAGCATAAACCGGACCACTTGGTGAATAAGCTGGAGAACCTGGTGCGGAAAATGTGGGATTATATGGAGAAGCTGGAGAACCTGGAGCATAAACCGGACCACTTGGTGAATAAGCTGGAGAACCTGGTGCCTGGACTGGACCACTTGGTGAATAAGCTGGATAACCTGGAGAACCTGGCGCATAATAAGCAGGAGAACCTGGTGCGGAAAAAGTTGGATTATATGGAGAGCCTGGAGAGCCTGGAGAGCCTGGTGCATAAGCTGGAGAGCCTGGCGCATAAGCTGGAGAACTAATTGTAGCAATTTCTTCAACAGCGATAGGCTCTGGAATTACAGGAGGTTCAACAATACTAACTTTTTGTTTCTGTCCAGCAATGTTTTCTTTATAAACCAGATCTCTAATAGTTTTATTATATCCTCTGGTTACTAATTTTATATCTTCATCACTCTTGATATCTAGTAACTTATTAATATTATTTGAATAAGACATATTTAATAGTTGGTCTACATTGTCATCTGTAATAATACGCATTTGAACGTTCATCACTTGTAGTTCCTGTATCAAAAGCTTCAATGAGTAAGGGACTCTTAAAATACTAAAAGAACGACCAAATTTACTCAAATTTTTAATATTTTGTGTTCCATTCGGGTTTGTAGCAAATTGAATTGGACCATCCGCATAAGGACTTAGAAATAGGTTTTTAGCTTCATTGTAAATAGCAATTGCCCCAGTTTTATTACAAATTGCCATATAATATTCATCTCCTCTAACTAAGAAAGATTCATTCAAGAAATAAGACATACCATGTCCTAAAACGCCGTCACGTTCCATTTCACCAATTCGAAGACCACCATCATTCGCACGTCCTTGGACAGCTTGTCTTGTTAACATGGTATTGGGACCGCGTGCGCGATAATTAATTTTATCTTTAACCATGTGCTTTAAACGCATATAATAAGTAGGACCTATATAAATATTAGATTCTAATTGTTCTCCTGTCATACCATTATATAACAACTGGTTACCACTAGAATGAAACCCTTGTTCGACTAACATGGGTCCGTATGTGGAATAGTTTGAGCCTTTCACTTGAAAAGCCGTACAATCGCCAAACGCTCCATAACTAGTGCACACTTTACCAAATAATGACTCAACGATTTGTCCTATTGTCATACGTGATGGTAGCGCATGAGGGTTAATTATTAAGTCAGGCCGAATACCATCGTCAGTAAACGGCATATCTTGTTCGGGGATAATTAGTCCAAGTGTTCCTTTTTGACCGGCTCTACTAGCCATTTTATCTCCGATTGCTGGAATTCTCTCTTCTCTAATTTTCACCTTTGCTATATTAAATCCTTCTTCTCCCAAAGTTATGAAAGATTTATCTACAAACCCGAGTTGTCCCTTCTTTGTTTTTACAGAGTCATCAGTCCATACATCCTTGTTTTCAATATTGGAATTAATTTTGCCAATTAAAATGATTTTATCATTAACTTCAGTATTTTCTTTTATTAATCCATGTTCGTCAAGATAACTATAATCGTATTTTTTGTTTTGTTCGACAACTACATTATTTTGAATATTTGCGAATTTTGAAATACTGGAACCGGTAACTTTTACACTTTCTTCTCTCGCTTCATACATGGAATAATATGTAGTTCTAAAAATCCCACGTGCTACAGATGCTTCATTAATTAAAATAGCATCTTCTACATTATAACCAGTGTATGACATTATAGCCACAATAGCATTAACACCATACGGCTGTTGTTCATTATTAATATATTCTAAATATCGGGATTTAATCAGAGGAATTTGTCCGTAATTCAAAATAATACCAGACTTGTCAATACGCATTTGGTAATTAGAGTGATAAACCGAGACCGCTTGTTTACTTTGACCACAAGAAAACGCATCTCGCGGTAAAGGATTATTCTCAGGATAAATAATTTGATTTCCCATGACACCCAATATTAGAGATGGGTCTATTTCAATGTGAGTATAAAATTTGCTCTTTTTAAGGTCATCGTGATAAATTGCGATTAACGCAGCTTCTTCTTCTGCCGTGTCTACATAATCAACAACAGATTTATATTTTTGTAAAACACTGTATATATCTTCTTGTGTTTTACCTATATCTGGATATAGAGCAATAATATCATATATTTTATTTTGTTTTATTGAAAAGTTTACATCTGATTTTTCTTTAAACCCCGATACGATTTGTTGCCAAGTTATGGTCCCTTTATTAATTAACTCAATAATTTCCTTTCTATCAAAACTCTCTTTTCCATTATCGATATAATAAATTGGGCGTGTAAGTCTCCCCGAGTCTGTAAAAATATACACTTCATTATGCTCGTAGTCAAATGAAATACTTGTGAATGCTGGAATAACTCCATTTCTTCTGAATAATTTTAACATCTCAACTAAACCCAACTCCTTCTTACTTGTCGAAATAGGGGTGTCAATTATACCAATCCAGTTTCCATTTACAAATATTTTTGAACTATTCGCTAGATATTCAGGTGTACATTCTAAATTAATTTTCATGGGGGTATTCGCTCTTAACCATTTGATAATAGGGATAGAAGATGACCCACTAGTAATATATGCACTAATGGATAAATGTTTATGTAATCCAATGTTACCACCATCTGGAGTATCTAATGGGTCTATAAACCCCCACTGGGAGCTATTTAAAAGTCGAGGACCAACTACCTTCGCGCTAGCATCAAGAGGTAAATTTATTTTACGTAAATGAGATATAAACGTATTCCAACTTAGTCTATTTAAATCTTGAACGACACCGATGCGTTTCGTATGTGCTTCGGACCCCCAATTACCCTTAAATGCCTTTTTAAATCCTGATTCTACTATTCTCTCTTTGAAGAATGTTTTAAAGTTTGCTTCGATTAGACTAATAAAGTTATCTTGGTATTTATTAGCCTCTTCTGGTTTATTAGCGTCCCTTGATTTATTCTTTAAACTTTTCTTTTCTTTTCTGCTTAATGTATCATCATCTTTATATTCACCTTTGTGATAATAATACTCCTCATCTATTTTTTGGGTAATCGCTTTCTTTTGAATCAAATAATATTCTCTAAATAAATCATATATCAAAGAGCCAGTTAATTCAACCCTTTTAAAACGAAAGTTGTCCCGGTCAGTTGGTTTTTCCTCTTTGTTAAATACTTTTAATAAACGAAATACCATATAACCAACAAAATATGCTTTATCTAAGAAATTCAATTCGCCAATATGTGGTAAAAAATAATCGGATAATATTTCCATAACACTTGATACAGTTCCTCTTTTTGTGAATGTAGCAATATATTCTAGAGCAGTTTGCTGGTTAAATACTTTATTTGCGTCATGAATTGACGGTATAAATAAGTCTACATAGTTTTTATTAGTATCAATATCTAGTAAACAGGTTTTAATGATATCTTTATCCGAAGCTACTCCCAATGCTCTCATTAATATAAAAAGAGGAATGTGTTTTTTTACATTAGGTATAGCAACTACGATTTGATTATTACTTAACGATGGTGAAGGCGCTACAATTTTAACAGCAGTAGTTCTAATAGCCTTTGAAGTGTCTTCAGACACAGACCTTATTTCAGCTGAAGTACTATACACATCGTCATCTTTATTTTTTCTAATATAAAGCATATTATCTGCGAACTTTTCCTGAGATATTATTACCTTTTCTTTACCATCTATAATAAAATATCCTCCATAGTCATTTCTACATTCTCCCATATTATATCGAACTTCCTTGCTAAGCGACTGCAATATACATAAATCGGACTGAATCATAATAGGAAAACGTCCAAGGTAAATTTTATCTAATGTCATACTATGGTCTTTCTTTTCATCTCCAACATAATATATAAAGTCCACGTCCACATCATAATGAATAGTAATACCATACGTCATATTTCTTAAACGTGCATCATTCGGATACATATAATGTGCGTTATTATCATCATAAATGATTGGCTTTCCAAAATATACCTTGGACCCATCTTTACCGCCTAAATATAATAAACACTCATTGCGTTTGTCGGCTGAATCCCCTTCTTTTTCACTCTCCGCAAATCGAATGGGATTATTTTCTCGAAATATTTTGTTGATATCACCTTTAAAAAAATCATTATATGACTCTAAATGATGAGCAACCAAATTATTTGGATTATCAGTAAAATATTTGTCGATTATTTTCCAAGATATGTTATTCATTGTATATAATAATATTCATATTTTTTTAAAATGTAATTATTACATATTAATAATATAAATTATCTATTATTTATTAAAAATATAATGCCATAATCTTTCAAAAGAATGCCCTTCGTCAGGATTTATCAAATTATCGCTATTGTTTAATACATTGATACATTTCATATAAAAATCTTTACTTCTTTTTGTTATAAGATTTTTATTAACACCAAAAATAGCACCAGTACCAAAAAATATGTTTAGTTCATTATTTTTAAAAGCTCCAAATATTTTTTCGGTAGTGATAAATATTGGAGAGGTTATGGCATGATAATTAGTCCAATATGTATCATTTAACATACCAAACTCTTTAAATTTATTTTCATTTTCGTCATATTTAATTTCTAGAGTATTTTTAGAAAAATAGAAAAAATCGTCAGTATTTTTTTCAAAATTATTAATTTCATTAATAAAACTCACTCTAGTATGGTCGAACGGATGAGCTTGAGTAAATATAATTTTTTCTGGTAAATTCTCATAATTTGTAATTATATGGTATAAATATGTATGTGATTCTCTACCAGAATTATTTAAATTTATAATTTTACAATTAAATTTATTAGTTATGTAGTTACCTTTATTATAAATAAAAATATCAAATAATTCTGTATTTATATATTTTATCCACTCAATATCCTCATTATAACGAGCTATAACAATTTGATTTTTCATTTTATATTATATATTATGAAACATATTTAAATATTTAAATATGTTTTATAATAAAAATGAAAGTAGTATCGGTTGTTGTAAATAACCCAAACTTTATTGAGTTACAATATAATTCAATCAAAAAATTCTTTAAACATTCGGAACAAGTTGAATTAATAATATTTAATGATGCTAAAAACTGGCCTGATATTACTAATTTTGGTGACGCAACTATGCCACAGCAAATAACCGAAATGTGTACCAAATTAAATATTAAATGTATAAATATTCCAAATAATCATCACAAAACAGAGCAGCGGGCTTCTATCAGACATTCACAATCTGTTAATTTTATTACACGATTTATGGTATCTAATCCTGATATTTATTTTATGTTAGATTCTGATATGTTTTTTATTGATTATTTTGATATTAAAGAATTTGAAAAATATTATTTTTGTTATATTAATCAAAGTAGAACTGTCAATAATAAAAATATCGATTATCCATGGCCTAATTTTTTTTATTTAAATATTCATGAAATACCGAATAAGGAGCTAATTGATTGGTCTATTGATACAGGATTAGACGCAGGAGGCAAATGTGCTTCATGGTTATCGTCCCTAGATAAAGAAAAAACGTTGAAAATTAACCATTTATATTCTTGTGGTTGGAATAGTAAAGATATTCCTACTTGTATCAATCAAAATATTCGTATATTTTTAGATAATGATTCAAGAAATGTTAAAGGGAACTATTTTTCTGAATTATATCATAATAAAATTCTACACTACAGAGCAGCGAGTAATTGGATGAATGAATCTTTTAATTTACATGATAAACTTACAAAATTATTAGAATTTTATTTATCACAAATTTAAACCTTATTTTTTTTCGTTTTGTTGTTACTATTTCTACCCTTTTTAGTTAATTTAAATGCGCCTTTTGATTTTTCGGAAGCAAAATCAGTCCACTCTTGTGAAGGTCTATCGTGAATATAGGGTGCGAATTTTTCATATTGTCTATGCTCTTTAAAAAATTTAGCAGCGTCAAAAGGTATTCCACATGAATTTCCAAAACGAGCGCTAAATGACATATTTTTTGCCATTGCCGTATCACACACAATTCCGTCTACTGCGCCATGGGGAGCAAATGGTTTTGGTCTACTCTCTTGTGACATATATTCTCTAGCGTCTAAATCATAGTGAGAACAAACTGTTCTTGAACAAGGGTTATCGCCTTTTTTTAAATAAACATCATAATGGTCAGCAATAATTTTCTTTGCCACATCAATATCTAGTTTCCCTTTGTATTCGTCCATAAGGTCACTAAGACGAACATAACGTGCGCCTTGATGTCTTCTGACGTCATAAAACCCTGAATTATTCACCTCTAAATTTCGAATTCTTTCATCATAAGGCGCATTAAACCCAATAAAGAATCCGTTTTTAGTTCGTTCGATGTTATGATACTTTAGCCCAAGTTCAATTCTTAGAATCTCATTTTTATTTGTGTCGCCGAATAACCATGCGTTAGCATAATCTCCTGAATTTTCATGTAAAAGTATTTTACAGTATTCATCTAATGAATTACCATATTGCATAGCTTTTCGAATTCTGTAACCAATTGGAAATTTTTTTTCGTATGGTAAAAACCCGCCAATAGTCGTTTCAGTTCCAATTATACCTTTTGATGTAACAAAAAAATCTGTACCGCTCCAAACCCAACAAGGGGACGTTTGCATAATGAAACGGTTCCCTTTTTCAGGAGTTAAATCTAATATAACATTTGAAAATTGTCCATCAATATAATCACAAAAGGAGTTGTGAGCGCACACAATTTTACCATCTTTAGTCCAATCACCTACAGCCATAAACGCGCTACATTTATCTTTCGCACCTCCTTCTTTTCCTCCACGACTATCAGATATTAATGAATACCAATAAGGAATTGAACAATAAAAATTCCATGTTATTATCTCATCTACTGTTGTTTTACACCCATTCGCATTACACCCTTCCGCGATTCCTTCCATTTCTTCGAACAACTCGGGAAAATCATTTTCGGTCATTTTTTTAAAGTCATCATTTACTTTTTTAATAAAAAAATCCCATGTCATTCCGTATGCCTCCATCATTAAAAATTGTAATGTATTTTGTATTTCCTTGAATTCCTTCGCACATAAAAACCCATATGCGTATCCTCTTTCTTTTGGTTTACCTTTTATAGAAACATATTTCCAACCATTTTTGTCATATGAATAACCATTTTTGATTTTCATTATATATATATACTTCTTTTAAAAGTATGTATATATTATATTTCTAAATAAGTATTTACATATTCAACATTAGAATACCCATCATCACAAATAATAAAATAAAAGGCAAAAGAAGTAGCATCCATGTGAAATACCAGTATGACCGTCTTTACAAATTAAATTTAAAATCCAGGTCCAAAAAAGTACATATATTAGTTTAATTATGAAAATTAATGCTGTGCTCGGAACAGCGCAAGAAAATGATCCAACCTGATAAATAGTATGGTTTCCCAAGTTTTGTAATAAAACCATTGCTAAAGAAACAATCGAAATAACAAAATAAATCATAGCGGGAGTACATAAATCTTTTAACGATTTGGGAAATGGTGCCATTTATAAAATATAGGTAGAAAAAAACTTTATACTGAAGCGATACTAGAGTATTCTGCTTAAATTAGGTGTGTTTTGTAGCTGTCCTTTCCAAGGTAGCGGATTTACAGGACTTGGGTAACCAGCAAGGCCATTATATGCGGTACCGACACCATTTTGCAATTGTCTTCCTAAATTAATAAGGTCTTGGCCTAAAAAATTGGAAATAACGCCACCCTTTTGACCCTTTCTACTTTTGCGCGATCCCTTACGCGTTTTTCTTCCTCCAATAGAAAAAGGAGGTTGAGCGCCCGTAGCAATCATTTGTCTTGATACGTCGTTTGGTTGATAGGTGTTATGTCCTAAATAGTTTCTATCTCCAGTAATCCCATCAACTCCGGGCCATCCCGATGAACTTGGAGTCCAGGGACTGCCTACCAACCCATTTGGATATGGAATACCGTTGTTACTTAGCATGGAACTTCCACCCATTTGTTTCGTTTTACATGTGCTACATCTGCATCCCATACGATGTGAGCCCCCTGTTTGAGCAGGTGCGTAAGGGCACGTACCAGCACCACATCCCATGCCCATACCACTGCCCATACCCATACCAAAACCTCCTCCCATCTGTAATCCGCACCCACAATTACCTCCTCTTTGTGACTGGCTATTTAAAAAATTAAATCCACCTGCGGATGGACCAGTAGAAGGATAAACCGGATTTGATCCATTTGTATTAGTTGGTGCTAAATTAGGAGAACTTATACTATTACATGAGGACCCACCTTTTCCTGAATACGCTAAAAAAGGATTTGGTTGAGTTTTAACATTGTTTGAAGGATATGCTAAATTTATATCTCCAGATGAACCACCTAAATGATTTTTACGAGACCTTTTAGAACATCCCTTCATCTTATACAGTTTTTGGTGTTTTTTAGACGTTCTTCTAGAACTTTTTTTAAGACTACCCATGTTTATATATTATATTAAGAAATTATTCAATATCAACATGTGTTAGGAAATGTCTTCTACAGCACATTTTTGTAAGATTTAATTCATCGAGTACTTCACCCTCTGGAGTTTTTTCATGAAATTCTTTCGTTAAATATAACACTTTATCAATATTGATTGACATGTCGTTGCCTCTTTTTGCCAATTTCTTCTTACGAACTTCTTCGACATAAAATCTATATTTGTCAGCAATAACCATACCACACGTAAAACATTTAATGGGAATTATCATCTCTATATATTTAGTATATTATTCTTATATTATTTTAAATTTAATTCAATTTTTTATATTAATTAAATATTAATTAAGTATAAACTTTATAGTTTGGTCGAAGGACATTTTGGCCCATAACATTTACTCTTATAGTAATAAAAGTC
>Ga0209358_10000649_pt1 | contig 29531 bp, 23 predicted proteins | sample LauGreFa1BDMLBSN_2_FD_187574 | JGI IMG/M metagenome (GOLD analysis project Ga0209358, IMG submission 187574) | Freshwater lake microbial communities from Lake Michigan, USA - Fa13.BD.MLB.SN (SPAdes) (version 2) | ecosystem: Environmental > Aquatic > Freshwater > Lake | place: Lake Michigan, USA...
GACAAAATGGCGCCGTCGGTAGTCAATTGGCTGGCAGTCAATTGAATGGGGGCGCTACCCAATTGCTGCATTTTTGCAATTTTGGCTGTTGCTGAATTCAGCGAACTGAGGTTTGCAACCAAGTTTTCACCTGTGTCTTTGACAGCGATGGTGCTGACATTCGTATTGCCAGAAAAATCTCCAACATTGACTGCCGATACGTCTCTGACATTCAGAGAGTAGGCGCCCGAGATTTTCGTCAATAACGGGGCATGCGATAACAGTTGTGTGCCCGTGATGTTCATGGCTTCCGTGGAAGACTGAACAATGCTGGCAATTTTCGAGTTGATCATGCCAAGCTCGTCAATTTTTTGAGCTATGTTGATGCTGCTGTCAGAAATGGCTACGCTGTTGACATTGGGCTGACCTGCAAGCTTTGAGGCATTGGCCGCAGAAACTCCCACCATGTTCAAACTGTATGAATTTGAAATTTTGGCAAGCACACCAATATTGGCCATCAATTGAGCTGTGTTGATTTCAATTGGTGTCTGGTCGGACAAGGTAATCGTGCTTAATTCTTTACCCAGCAACCTAAGGTCTGTGAGTTTGGATTGCACGTTGGCACTTGAGTCTGCCACTGCCACTGAACTCACGAAATTTCCTGCAGCCACACTGGTTGCAAGTGCCGCTGTCACGCCATCAACCGCCAAGCTATAACTGTTGGCAATTTTTGCAAAGGTTGTAGCATTATCAAGATAATCAGCATAAGCCACCTTGATAGCGTTATTGGAGCCAGTTTGGTTGATCCTACTTAATCTGGCGCCAGCGTTTTTCAAATCGGTCAAATGTGCCGATAAATTCAGGCTGTTGTCGCTCACAGAAACACTGGCCACATGCGACTGCGCCAATGTATCAAACACATCACTGGCAAATACCTGGCTAACGTTCATCTGATAGTTACCGGCAATCTTGTCTAAAGTAGCCCCCAAATTACGCATTTGCGATGCCGTTACATCTAGTCTTTCAGACAAATCATTCAACGTAATGTCACTGATCTTTTGTCCCAACTGATTTAAGCTGTCCAACTTCTGGGCAATGTTCTTACTGGTATCTTTAACGGCTATGGTGCTCACTTTTGCATTGGTAGCCAGTTTGGCAAGATCCGCCACAGTCGCTTCGCTGACATTCAACGCGTAGTTCCCCGATACTTTCTTCAGCAAGGAGGCGCTTTGGTTCATTTGTGACGCTGTAATGCTGAACGCATCAGCGCTGTCCACTTGCCTGAGCTGCGTCAGTTTGACACCCAGACCATTCAAAGCGTTCCAATTGGCTGACATGTTTTCGCTGCTGTCAACCACTGCGACACTGGCCACTTGGGCTGTGGCAGCCAAAGCGATCGCTTTATCGACAGTGGCATCGCTGAGTGCCACAGAATAGCTGTTACGGAATTTGGCGAACACATCGGTGCTGGCTTCGTAATTCGCCGCAGTCAGGGCAACAGAGGTGCCAGAACCAAGCCTGGTAATTTTGCTCAACCTTGAATCCATGAACTTAATCGATTCAAAGTTTTTAGAAATCACATCGGCCGTGTCACTTAATCCGATTTGAGAAACTTTGCTGTTACCCAAAACGCTTGCCGCTTTTGCATAAGCCACATCTTCCACTGCAAACGAGACAGTTGGATTGGTTATCTTGTCCAATACTTTGGCATGTTGCGCAAACTTAGCAGCAGTGATGCCTACATCAGCACTGCTGTCGGTCAGCGTAATAGAATTCAAATTTGAACCCAACTTGCCTAGTAAGTCGATATTTTTAATGACATTGGCTGCCGTGTCTTCTACGTCAATGAGTTTGACTTTGCCATTTTTTGCCAAACTGGCGGCATCAACCAAATTAGCGCTACGCACCGAGATCTCGTAGCCGTTGTAAATTTTGCCTAATACCCAACCATCTGTTTTCAATTGCTCCGCGGTCAATGACAAGGCTTCTTTGTCCGTGGTTTTGGCGCTGACCAATCGAACACCGAGATCACTCATTTCATCGAGGTGGCTGGCAATCTGTGCGCATGTGTCAACGATGCCAATGGCCGTGACCTTGCTATTTTCAGCAATCCTGCTCATGCTTTCTGTTCTGACGTTGGTCACAGAAAGACTGTAATTGTTAGTGATTTTGTTCAGCGTGCCTTCAAACGAAGACAACTGATCTTCCGTCAATGTCAAAACCGACGGCGTACCCGTTTGAGTGATCGACTTTACTTTTTCCTGGCTTGTATTTAACCGCGTTAAACCTACGCTGATGTTTTTTGAACTGTCATTGACTGCAATTTCAGTGACTTTGACATTGGCATTCAGATCTGTCAGTTCGGCCACAAGCGCATTTTTAATGCTAAGCGCATAGTCTCCACCATTGAGCTTGGCCAAAATTCCGCTGGACGCTTTGACTTGCTTGGCATTCAGGACCAAGGTATGGTCATCGTCCTTGAAAGAGATATTGGTGATTTTGTTTTTGGACGACTGAAGAGCATCTATATTACGGGCGATGTTTTCTGCCGTGTCCACAATCTGAATACTTGGAGAACGCGTTGTACTGGTAGCAGCCAACGCAGCGGCCACACTCATCGGCGTCGATGAATACGACGACGAGACGAGCAAAGGACTAAGCGTGGCGCTAGAGACAGTCATGGTCTTTAGTAATCGACTTAGCGCCTTGTAACTTGAGCGCGTTTGGCCGAAGAACCATGATTTTTTACAAATAACACAAATGCCGCACTGCACTTTCGTACAGTGCGGCAAGTGTTTGCCGCTTTGCTAGATACTAGGTTTAGGCGACTAGCTTCATATCAGAACCAAAATAATAATTGGCATCACCTGTCGCGACAATTTCATAAATTTTGCCTTCCGCGATTAAGTCGGCATCTTCTACTTTGGCTAAGTTGGTCACAATAACGCCCTCTGGGGGCACCCATGGACTTGTACCATCTGTAGTTTTCAACAACTTGGTGGAGGTAAAGTCCAACGGTTTGGTCGCCGTACCTGATGCGATAGTGCCTGTACCAGGAACCATGTAGTAAGTCTTGTCGTTAATTTTTGCAGTCATGAGGCCTTCAATCAGAGACTGCTCTGCCTTCAATCCAACCACATTGTCATTGTTCAAATCGCGCTTAGCACTGCTCTCTGCCGTCACAAGTTCATCCGATGTGACGGCCGTGGCAACACTGTCTAAAACCCACTGGTTATCGTCTTTTTTGAATTCATATTTCAAATAGGTTTTGGCATCATTAGGGCCGGTAGCATCGGGGTCCACTGATTTTTCTGCCCATACCTGTACCGTGTTTTCAGCGTTAGCTGTGACCACGTCAATCGATTTGATGCTGTAACCCTCTTCTGGTGCCCAATATTGAGAGGCGGATTCAAAAAGTGCAGCGTTCTGAATTTTGTTAGTGGTGGTGTCTGTACCTGCCTTGGTCAAATTGCTCAAGCTGTTGGCCACAATGTAAATGGCTGCGTCAGTGGCAGTTGGCGCTACAGCGTTGGTACCGATGTCGGCCTTGTCTAAAGCCCAACCCTTAGGTGTCTGTAAAACACTGCTTCCGCCCACCTTTTTGAAACCAAACGCGCCATCGCCATTCAGATCTGCTTCATTTTCAATTTCGGTAGCTGCCAAATCTCTGTTTGAAATTGCAGTCTCAGGGCCATCATCGCCCTCCAATAGCATCCATGAATAGGTGTCACCCGATTCAGATTTTTCAAACTTAAATTGTTTGACTTGCAGATTCGAGTCAAGCCCATAAACTTCTAACTGGCCACTGGCGTTGGTCATGCTGCCTTTGACTGAGAAAGTCTCTGAAGGCTTCCATGCGGTGTTGTCTTGGTTCAGAAGTACTTTGTTCAAGTCCACCAAGGTGCCACTGTTGGGTTTTGCGCCTTCTACCAAATAGGTGTCACCCATCATTTTGGCTTCCAACAAGCCAGTTTTTCTGGTTTTACCCAAAACTGTGTACTTGCCGTACTCGCCTACGCTGGCAACAGTTGCACCTGTCACACCTTTGAATTTGTCACCGTTCAGGTCTTTGGACAGTTCTTTTTCTTTTGCAGCCAACTCAATGGCGGTCACATTGACACCATCGTCCAAGCTTCTGCCAGTTTCCTTGCTGAAAGAAAACTTTTTAACTTCTTCAGACGCTTCACCTGCATTTTTAACAGCGTAAACCACCCGGTCGCTGCCCTCATCGTCCACCGCCTTGATCACAAAGTCTGCGTCGGCTTCAGGGAAAGCCCATGCACCTGTTCCATCGCTGTTGAGCAACGCATTGCTCACCGTCAAAGCAGATGCTGTGGTGCCTGATTTTTGGTTTTCACCCACCAACCAGAACCGCTCCGCGCCGAGTACCTTGGCCGCTGTGACACCTCTGTAGGTGTCCGTGTTCAAGGCTCTTGAAGCCAAGAAACCAACCGCTCCATCACCTGACACATCTCTTTTTTGTTCGGTTTCAAGAGCGACAAGGTTCACCGGGTCGGCATCCTCTTGGCCCATGTATGCAAAACTGTTGTCCCAAGATGTTTTGACAACGCGCGACACATTGCTGCCATCCTTCAAATATGAGTAAACGTCATACCCGTCATCAGTTTTGATAACGCCACCCACTTTGAATCCCTCTCCGACATCGGCCTCAGGACTCCAGGCAACTTCTGCACTGTTTTTAAGCGCACTGCTTAGATCGACTGCGCCCGCAGTATTGGCAACTGTGCCTGTTGTCAGGTTATTGCCCAAAACATAAAAGTCTTGGCCCAACAAGCTGGCTTTGTAAAGTCCGCCCGTTTTATCGATGGCTTTTTTATCCACAACAGCGCCAACTGAAGCGTCTTTGTTCAAATCGGCTTCTGCCAATTTTTCAGCTTGCGCAAACTCTTCTGCCGTTAACTCTTGCTGATCCAAATAGACTCTGTTTTCGTCAAAGTTGTAGCGCATGACAGATGAACCGCCACTCTTCACAGCATAAATTTGAATCCCGTCGCTGCCTGAAACTGCTGACTTCAAAGCAAAACCAAGCTCTTCGTCTGTGTCAGGCAACTGCCAAGACGACACGCCATCAGATTGCAACATCACGCCACTGGTCCACCAATCACTTGTTTTTGACGGGCCAGACTGGTTGATCACAATGGCATCGTCCGCAATGTCACTGTTCAGTTTGATTTTGTAGAGTCCGCTGGTACCGTCCACAATGGTTGTTTGCTTGACGCCCTTGACTTTGTCACCATTGATATCGCGACCCGTGGTCATTTCATCAGTAGCTACTTCTAGTGCGGTCAAAGTCTTGACGCCATCTTCTTTGAGCTTGTAGTCATCACCAAAAGTGTACTTTTTAAACTCATTGTCAGCGCCCTTGGTGTACACCTCAAATCCTGTTGGATCTGCTTTGGTACCCTTGACCACCAATGTCATAGACATCGCATCTGTGTAATCTTCAGGCTTCCAGGCCTCACCGTTTTCGTTCAACAATGCTGTCGACAAGTCTTTCACAGCAGTGGCACCAAACGAGCCCACCAACAGGAACTCATCGTCGGCAACAGAGCCCTTAAACAGCCCACCAATTTTGTCAATCGTGTCTGAGTTACCAATGCGAACACCCACAGTGCCGTCCGAATTCAGATCGCGTTTTTGAGCACCTTCCATTTGAGCCAACTCAAAGCGCGTCATTTCTTTGGTTGATGCGCTGACAATTGTGTTTTGATCGTCAAACACATAAGCTTTGGTTTTGTTAGGGTCGTCTACAGAAGTGGCCACAATGGTGAAATTGCCATCCGTGTCAGTAAATGCTTTTAAGGCATCGGCGTCATAGCCATCGTCCACACTCCAATAACTAACACCGTCTTCAGACTTAAGTGCTGAAGCAAAATCTACTGCTTTGGCAGCGACCACGCTTCCGGCAGCAAGCTTCCCAGTACTTCGGATGTAAACGTCTTCCGATCCTTCGAAGCTACCCTTGTAAAGACCACCCACCAGATCCAAACTGGCGCCGGCAATTTTCACGCCAAAAGAGCCGTCACCCGACAGATCGCGCTTGGTTGTCTTTTCTGCTTCTGCCATGTCCTCAATAGACAATGATTCAGATCCAGTTTGCCTGTAAGTTGCATCAAAAGAATATTTAGCAAAGCCACCCACATCGTCTTTGACATACACGGAATAGCCCGTGACAGCATTGCCAGCACCTAATTCCGAAACGATTTTGATGGATGCTTCGCTTTCATTGGTTCCAAAGGTTACCAAATTGACGCCTTCGGGAGCCCACGCACCCTCTTCAGTGTGCAGTGCCGTGGTCAAGTCAAGCGGCTTGGCTTGTGTACTGGTTAAATTTTTACCAACCACAAAATATTCACCGCCGAGCGCTGTTGCCCTTGACAACCCACCAACGGCATCGGCAGCGGGCGTCTTCATCTTGATACCCCAATCACCATCGCCATTCAAATCTCTGCGCGCTGTTTTTTCTGCCGTGGCAAATGCCTTCGCATTTGTCAAGTCACTGGCACTCATCACAACGCCCTCAACTTCAGCAGGGTCTAATTGCAAATAATCGTCAGAAGCATCACTAGCAGTGCCGTTATTGAACTTGGTGAAATCAAATCGAATAATCTCTTTAGCGTCATTTTGATTGACTGTGTAAACGGCGTATTTGTTTGCAACTGTTGGGTCTTTCACCAGGGCTTTGATTTCATAGCCATCTGGCACTGCCCATGCATTTGTTTCATTGCCATTTTTCACCATCAAGGCCATGGTGGTGTCGACGGCAGAAGAAGGCTTGGTGCCAGACTTGAGTGCGCTACCCACCACGTAAAAGTCTGAGCCCATCAGACTGCCCTTGTACAAACCACCATTGGCATCGATGGCTTGCGCAGCAACCTGAAGGCCGAAAATATTGTCGGCATTGAGGTCTCTCAACATGCTCTTTTCTGCTGAAGCCACTTTGACGGCGTCTAGCAACTCTGGTGAGCCCACCAATTTCTTTTCTGCATCAAAAGTGAATTTTGTAACAGTGGCATCACCATTGGTGCCATAAACTGTCCAGGCGCCATCCTTCAAAGTGGCTTTGAAGCTGGAATAGCTATCTAAATCATCAGGGACCCAAGTCGTGCCATCTGTATTTTTCAAAACTGATTGGGCAGCATCAATGGTTTTGGACCGGTCCAGTCCAGCACCAACCACAAACATGGTTTCACCCAAAATACTGGCTTGATACAAGCCGCCTACAGCGTCCACGATACCCTTTTCGGATACTCCGTCTGAGGCAATTTCCTTGTTCAGAAGCTTTGCACCCACCACGCCATTGCCGTCCAAATCTCGCTTGGTCGTGATTTCTTCAGACGACAATTCCAAAGCAGTCAGTGATTTATGACCGTCTTCTTTCAACACGCCTGCTGTGTCAAAGGAGTATTTGTCTGCCGCTTGTGCACCACCACCACCTGGCGAGTAAACATAGAGGTCATAGCCAGTATCCGTGGAAACCAACTTGGCCAAGTCGCCATTCTCAACGTCCAGATCCAACGTGAAATACTCGTTGTCTGAAGCTTGAGCCCCTGTATTCTGCAAAATAATGGCCGTTTCAGAGACTGGCTTACCTGCTGCCAGTCTGTTTTTTGAATAGACGAATATTTCACCGGTGTCGTTTGCACTGGCACCTGGCATAGAAGCTGAATACAAGCCAGACTTGCTGTCGAGCACAACTGGCTGCTTGGCCGGCTGATAAATAAAGCGACTTCCGGTAGTGCCGGTGAGGTACGTGTTCAATGACGAAACTTGCATGTTCAATCTCCAAGATGGACATAAGCCTCAAGGTTTCATTCAAAAACCTTTAAGGGTAACGCCCTGTAAATCGACATGGCTGGCAAGAACTTTAGGCTGTTGACCATTTTTTCCACCTTCAATTCAATATTTAGCTGGCACGTTTAGTGCTTCTGTGTATTGAATTCCGGTCAGGAATGGTCCCTGAGTCTTTTTGTGGCAAAGGGTTGCCACCTGCATTTTTTAGTTTGCCACTTGGGTATCGGTTGGAAGTTGATTTTGTTTAGTTTAAGTCGTTGACTCAAATTGAATTATTGGAAAAACCATGACAGTCATAAACACAAACATCAAGGCTTTGTTTACACAAGGTGCTTTGAAGGTCTCTCAAAGAGAGTCAAAAATTGCCATGGAGCAACTGTCCACAGGCAAGCGCATTAACTCTGCCAAAGACGATGCCGCAGGACTGGCCATTGCGGCACGGATGACCCAAAATATTCAGAGTCTGAATCAGTCGGTCCGCAATGCAGGCGATGCCATCACCCTGATTCAAACGGCTGAAGGCGCAACAAATGACATCACCTCGATGCTGCAACGCATGAGTGAAATGGCAGTTCAAGCCAGCAATGACACCTATTCTCCCGAGCAACGTGGCTATCTAGACGAAGAGTTTCAACAACTTAAGCAAGAGATTGTCAGGATTTCAGAGACGCATGAATGGAATGGCTTCCCCATTTTGAACGGCAAAGCCGGTGAGCCTGCAGGCTTTCCCTCTTTGATCACCCAGCCGCGTCCCGTCTCAACCGGCCTTGAGTTGCCGCTCCAACTCACTACTGGCGATCTTAAGTTTGTTGGAAGTGATGGCACAGAGATCACCATCCTCGATGATGATTTGCATGATGAAGTTAGCTTTGAATCCACCTACAGTGATCCTAAGGCCAGCGCCATTGCTTTGGCAGCGGCCATTAACAAACAAGCCAAAGATTCTGGCGTCAGTGCGACAGCCAATCCTGCAACCATCACGGCCAATAGCACCGTCATAGACCCTTTTAGAGATATTCAGACTGATTTGTACATCAACGGAGTCAAAGTCTCTTTGAGCCTTCGAAAAGACCAAACGCCTGAGCAAAGACGTCAATATGTGGTTGATTCGATCAATGTACAAACTCATGGTTCGCTGGGCCATGGTGCCGTTGCTGCTGACAATGGCAGTGGCGGCATCACACTGAGTACCAAAGACGGCAGAAATTTATCGGTGTGGTACAACGAAGAGGTGGCAACTGGCGCTGATTTTGGACTTGGCACCGACGCTACCAATGGGGGCGACCCCCCAGGTGTCAGTAAAGTCGCGGCTTCGGGCTCAGACTTGGCTGGATTTTTGGATGCCGCAACTGTTTACGGAAGCATTAAATTAAGTTCCAAAACCTCTTTCACGGTTCAGCCAGGTGACAACGCATTGGACGGCGACCCCGCTCAGAACTTTGCCGCTTTCACCAATTTAGGTTTTGTTGCCGGCCCTGTCGTCATGCAAAACATTGGACGACTGAGTTTTCAAGTTGGTCCTTCAGCGGATCAATTAATTTCAATTGACTTGGCTGATTTTGGCAAGAGCGGGCCTATTACAGGCGCCATCACCAGCGACACAGCACCTAAATCGATTGGCACCGTTCAAGGTGCCAATGATGTGATTCGTGCGGTGAACCATTGTTTGGACCAAGTGGCCGATGTTCGCGCAACGATGGGCGCGGTCATGAACCGCCTTCAATATGTTGTAGACAATTTGACCAACGTTGCCATGAATGAAGAGGCCTCTAGAAGCCAAATTGAAGATGCAGACTACGCATCGGCCAGTACGGAATTGGCCAGAACCCAAATCATGCAGCAAGCCGCAACCGCAGTTTTGGCACAAGCGAATACCGACATGCAAACGGTCATGAAGTTACTTCAGTAATGAGCTGGTTCGTAGATAGTCTGACAGTCCAACTCTCAGGAAAACTGTCGAAAAGTTGACCCATTAAAATTTAGGAATTCTATTTTAATTTAATTGAGTACCTAAGTTATATTTTATAGGTGGCATGACGATTGCTTAGCTATATGCACTTCAGCATAAAAGGCTTAGATTGTCATGAGTTCATTCAGTTCTGCTCAACACGCATTGTGGTTAGACCCCGTCGAACCCTTGGGCGCACCGGCTCATGCTCGGCTGGGTTTGCTGGGTTTAACCATTCAAAGAATTACTGTTTTAGAAGAAATCCAACACCACCTTGCAAATGCGGGTTGGATTGTCTTGAGACTCAAAAATGACATTGAAAGCCTGCTGACCGTACTGTCCATGCAGCAAGCAACTCAACTGCAAATTCCCATCATTTGCAGAGTTGACAGTCAAAACATCGCATTGGCTGTTTCGGCCATGCGCGCAGGTGCATGCCATGTGATTGCCGCTGACGACTGGTCGACATCATCTTGGCAAGTTGCGCTCACCAAAAATGACAGCGACAAAGCCAGTGTCAGTGTTGCTCAGACTCAGAGTCAAGTAACTCCCAAAAGTTTTGTGTTTGTAGATCCTGTTAGCCAGCACCTTTTTGCCCTTGCGCAACGTGTCGCTCAGGCCAATGTAACTGCCTTGCTTGAAGGCCCCACAGGTGCTGGTAAAGAAGTGTTAGCGCGGGTACTGCATGAGTCATCTAACAGGTCAAAAGCACCCTTCGTAGGTTTGAATTGTGCAGCGTTGCCTGAACACTTAATAGACGACATGTTGTTTGGCCACGAAAAAGGTGCCTTCACAGGCGCGACAAAAGATTACAGAGGACTGTTTGAGCAAGCACGCGGCGGTACATTGTTTCTAGATGAGATTGGCGAGATGCCAATGCATTTACAGGCCAAACTGTTGCGCGTCTTACAAGAAAGACAATTGAACCGCTTGGGATCTGAACGTCCCGTTGCAGTCGATGTCCGAATCGTTGCAGCCACTAACAAGGATTTACGCAAAGCGATTGCCGACCGTGAGTTTCGGGAAGATTTGTATTTCCGAATCAGCACTTTCAAACTCAGGGTTCCTGCTTTGAAAGATAGGCCTGGCGACATTTTGCCTCTGGTGTCTCAATTGCTGGTTCGCCATAGCAAAGAAACTCAATTCACAATTGGCACCAGTGCACAAATACAGTTGTTGAACTACACCTGGCCAGGCAATGTTCGCGAACTCGAAAATGTGGTTCAGCGCGCTGTTGTCTTGTGCACTGACGGTTGCATTGAGGCCAAACATCTGATGTTTGATGACTCACCCTTGACCCCCGAAGCACTTGATCTTGAATCTGAAAGTATGACAACTTCAATCTTGGACTTTGGCGCAGAAAAGTCTACAGCGACAATTTTCAATCCATTGATTGACGCAAGTGATGATCGCAGTGATGCGTTTGAAAATGATTCGTTGAGCCTTGTCATGAATGCAAATCGCCATGCATCCAATTTGCAAGAAGCCGTTAAAACCAGCGAGCACCAGATGATTTTGGCTGCCATTAACAGCACTGAAAGTCGCATGGAAGCTGCAGCCAAACTGGGTATCAGCCCACGTACTTTGCGCTACAAGCTGGCGAAGTTGAAGGCCGAAAACGGCAGCATGGCATTGGCCGCTTAAAAGGAACTCACCATGATCGACAAAGTCAACTCACACAGCAACATCCAATCGATGTTGCAAACCCTGAAGTCCTACCAAGCACAAGCCGCAGGCGGCATTGACGACGAGGGCAATAAGGTCGGAGGCTTGAACGGTTTAAAGGGATCGCAAGCCACCCAAGGACCAGAAAGCTTTGGCGATTTGGTGCGGCAAACAGTCAACCAAGTCAATACCAACCAAATGAATGCCTCCAAATTGGCCGATGCTTACGAGCGTGGCGAGTCAGTGCCTCTGACCGATGTTGTATTGGGCATGCAGAAATCATCATTGAGTTTTGAAGCCACTTTGCAAGTTCGCAATAAAGTGCTCAAAGCCTACGAAGATATTTTGAACATGCCAGTCTAACGACACGATCCTTGACACACACCTAAAGATTTGATTCAGAGAGATTGATCATGGCCACAACCACAGCACCTTTTCAGCCAGGCTTAGCCACCTCTGGCTCTGGCAGCACCGCATTGACCACTTCAGGCGGTGGCAATACAGGCAGCGCATTGTCAACATTTACGCCAGGTACGGGTACAGAGCCCTATTCAGGCAGCGGTGCAATGACAACTTCAGGGGGTGCCATGAGCACTGGACCACTGGCCTCAATTCAGCAAGCAATGCAACAGCCTGCTGTGAAGCGAGCCATGCCAATCATCTTGATGGGTTTGGCCATCCTGTTGTTCGGCATTCTGTACTACATGATCAACATGCCTAGCTATCGTCCGCTGATGGTCAACATGAGCGAGGCAGATCAACAAACCGCCATGGAGGCATTGAAGGCCAGCGAATTCAAGCCCGTACTCGACCCTAACAGTGGTCAGATCACTGTGCCTTCCAACAAATACCACGAAGCGCGTATTTTCTTAGCATCTAAAGGCTTGCCCAAAACGGGTAATTTAGGCATTGATTCATTGAAGGATCAATCGGCAATGACCACCAGCCAGTTTATGGAACAAGTGCGCTACACAGCTGCCATGGAACAGGAACTGGCGCGCACCATCATGCAAATTGACTCGATTCAACAAGCTCGGGTCCATTTGGCCATGCCCAAGCAGTCTGTGTTTGTGCGCGATCGCACGCCACCCAAAGCTTCAGTGGTTATCACGCCGCATCCGGGCCGCTCTGTTTCACAGAATCAAGTACAAGCCTTGGTGCATTTGGTAGCGTCCAGCGTACCTCTCATGACGCCAGAAAACGTGGCCGTGGTGGACAACCAAGGCAAGCTCATTACAGATTCGAGCACGGCTGCAGCCTTGGGCTTGACTTCAGCTCAAAGTCAACACAAACAAAAAATGGAAGATGTGTATCGCCAGCGAGTGATGCAAATCTTGTCCCCTATTGTGGGCGACAACAATGTCCGTTCGCAGGTCAATATGGCTTTGGATTTCACGCAAACTGAAATTACGACTGAAGATTTCGACACGCGTGACAAAGGTCCTAAGACACGTTCAGAAGCTGTGAGCGAAGACAAAAATTCTGCCCTTGAAGCCGAAGGCATTCCAGGTACATTGTCAAATACACCGCCTCCAGCGCCATCTGCCACCACCAACTCGGCTTCTGCTACAGCAGCAGGTGCAGGTGCAGGCAAAAGCAGCTCGACAGCTCGGAGCACACGCAATTACGAAATTGACCGTTCAGTGCGTCACACACGCAACGCGACAGGAACTGTTGAACGGTTGAGCGTCGCTGTTTTGATCAATGAACGCGCCCCTTTGGCTGGTGTGAAAAATGAAAAAGGCGAAGTGAGTGAATCTAAGCCTAACCCCTACACTGAAGATGAAATTACACGCATGCAGGATTTGGTTCGAGGTGTCATTGGTTACAACGAAGCACGTGGTGACGTCGTCACTGTGGTGCAAGCCAAGTTTGAACCTGAAACTGTTTACGACCTGAGCATTCCTTGGTACAAAGATGAATCGATGCAAACCTACATCAAAAGTGGTTTGCTAGGAACCATGTTCTTGGCCTTCTTGATGATGGTCATCCGACCCGCAGTACTGCGCATGCTGGGCTTGCTCAAAACGCCAGATGAGTTGGCAGCTGAAGCAGCCGCTGCTGCCGAAGCAGCAAAACAAAAGGCCTTGGCAGACGGCGAACTCTCACCCGAAGACATGAGTGCCATTCAGTTGGGCGAAGGCGAAACTTTGGAAGACATCAAGGCCAAACTCAAGCCCAAAAAATCAAGCATCTCTATGGAGATGCTGGACACAGCCAACACTTACGACGACAAGGTTGCTTTGGTCCGTATGATTGTGGCGGAAGACACCTCGCGAGTCGCAAGTGTGCTGAAGAAGATGATCAAAGTTGCATAAGGAATCACCATGGCAGAAAAAAATCCAGCAATTTCGGCCGAAGCTGCCGAAGCCGCCGAAAAGTTGCGACAAGAGATGGCCAACATCACAGGTGCACAGCGTGCAGCAGTATTGATGTTGTTGCTAGGTGAGCAACAAGCTTCTGAGATTGTTAAATTTTTAAATCCCGGTGAAGTTCAAGTACTTGGCGGTGCAATGGTCGATGTGTCTGATGTCTCACAAGAAGCTGTCAACGAGATTTTGGATGAATTTGTGGCCACCATCAAAAAGCAATCCAGTTTGGGGTTAGGCACAACAGATTATGTCGAGAAAGTCTTCAAGCGCGCTTTAGGGGACGACAAAGCCGCATCTGTCTTAGGCCGAATATTGCCAGGTCAAAGCACCAAAGGCTTGGAGATTTTGCAGTGGATGGACGCGCGCGCCATTGCTGACATGATCAGAACCGAACACCCTCAGGTAACTGCCATCATTTTGTCTGTGCTAGACCATCAAGTGGCAGCAGATGTCCTCAACTTTTTGCCAGACGAAACGCGTCCAGAAATTATTCAGCGTGTGGCCAGCCTAGAAACAGTTCAACCATCAGCAATGCAAGAGCTTGAGTCAATTATGAAGTTGCAGTTTTCTAGCAACACCAGCTCAAAGTCCTCAAGCTTCGGTGGTATCAAAGCAGCTGCGCTGATCATGAACTCGACCAAAACCGCCCTGGAGGCCTCCATCATGAAAGGCTTGGAGTCTATCGATGCCGAATTGATGATGCGCATTCAAGACAATATGTTTACCTTTGAAAACCTTAATGCTGTGGACAACAAAGGTATTCAGGTTCTCATGCGCAATGTCGACAACAACCAATTGATGATTGCCATGAAGGGCGCCAGCGAAGAAGTCAAAGCACGCTTCTTTGACAATATGTCCGAACGCGCACGCGGCATGTTCAAAGACGAAATGGATGCGAAAGGTCTCATGCGATTGTCGGATGTCGAAGAGGCACAAAAACAAATCATGCGTTCTGCACGCAAGTTGTCCGACTCTGGCGAACTGGTATTAGGCGGAGGCGACTTTGTATAACCCGCGGCCACTTGGCAAATCGACTACAAACGGCGCGCCAAAAGGCGCACCACAGTGGCGGCCATTGCAACCACTAAAACCCATTGAATTGCAAAACGCTGGATTCGTACAAGAAAATTTATTCCGTGCTTCCAATAACAAGTTTTCTTTGTGGACAGTAGAAGAGCAAATCGCAGCAACTCAATTACTTGACTCAGAAGCAGCCAAAGACCCAGAAGCAGATGAACATGCCAGTCAATCAGCGATTGAAGAATCGTTAAGTCACGACAACGCAACGTCGAATGACAACTTGGAAGACTCTTTGTCCAGCATGGACGCTTCGAAGCTAGAGAAGATTAAGAAAGAAGCGTTCGAACGTGGTGTTGCAGAGGGTAAAAAAATACAGGCGGCAGAATCCAAAGCACAGGTAGAAGAAATTGAAACGCAATCGCTTTCTGCGTTGGCTGAAAAAACAAACCAACTCTTGCAGTACATCGAAAAAGGTGTGATGGTCTTACAAGAAAATCCGCAAGATTGGAACGAGCCACTGAAACGTTTGGCTTTGCACTTGGCAGAACAACTCACCTTGACTGAGTTGAGTATGTCTCCAACAAGCATCCAAAACTTAATTGATCGTTGCATTGAAACTTTGGACGTACAGTCGGTTGCCAGCGTTGTGGTTGAGATGAACCCCAACGACATGACCCTGTTACAAAACCACAAGGCAGTACCTGGTGAAAAATCGAACACTTGGCGATTGATTGCAGACTCGCACTTGTTACCTGGAAGTGTTCGGGTTCGCGCTGACGATGCTGTAGTAAGCGATTTGATAGAGCACCGTCTTGAAACTTTGGCGCAAGGACTTTTACAAAATACCAAACCTTGGCAAGCTCAGTCTGCTTTTCAACCTGAACGTTTGTCCACCCGAAGGGGCAAGACCCATACGATAGACGATGTAAGCGCCAAAGCTTTAGATGAATTAGACATTGCAGAAGTAACAAACGGTCTTGAAGACTCGTCTGTTAACTTAACAGCAATGGACTTAACTGATTTAGATTTACCCGATCTTGATTTGGACTCATCGCAAATCGACCGTGCACAGACTGAAGCATTCGACTCAAATGCTAAAGGAGTCAATTCAAATGACTAACTTTGCAGCAGAAGTCGCCCGAAGCATGTCTCAAATCCGTGCGTCAACGCCAGAACGTTGCGGTACATTGGTTCGCTTGGTCGGCCTTCGCATGGAAGCGCGTGGCATCATGGCACCTGTAGGCTCTAGCTGCGAGGTCATTGGTCAAGATGGTCACAAAATTGAAGCCGAAGTGGTGGGCTTCAATGACAAAACTTTATACCTCATGCCGCTGACTGAACCAGTGGGCATTGGCCCAGGTGCTTCAGTTCGCATGGCTTATGACTTAGGGACAGCCTGCTTGGGCCCAGAGTTATTAGGCCGTGTCATTGACGGCCGTGGCGAGCCGCTAGATGGCAAACCCAAGCCCGCTTGCAAAGCACGTTTGAGTTTGTTGGGCTTGCCCATCAACCCTATGGAGCGCGGCCCCATTGACAGCGTGCTCGATGTTGGCGTGAAAGCCATCAACGGTTTATTGACATTAGGCCGAGGCCAACGCGTGGGCTTGGTTGCGGGCTCTGGCGTCGGCAAGAGCGTGCTCTTGGGCATGATGACGCGCTTTACCAAAGCCGACGTGGTGGTGATTGGTTTGGTAGGTGAGCGTGGCCGCGAGGTGCAGGCCTTCATTCAAGAATCTTTGGGTGAAGAAGGACTTGCCAAGTCGGTTGTGGTGGCTGCACCTGCCAACGTGTCGCCTGTATTGCGCTTAAAAGCCGCACACATGACCCACGTGATTGCAGAATATTTTAGAGACCAAGGCCTGAATGTTTTGATGCTGGTCGACAGCCTGACTCGTGTGGCGCATGCCCAACGCGAAATTGGTTTGGCCATTGGCGAGCCGCCCACTGCCAAAGGTTATCCACCTTCTGTGTTTGCCTTGCTGCCCAATTTGATTGAGCGCGCAGGCGTAGGTCGTCATGGTCATGGTTCGATTACCGCCATTTACACTGTGCTGGCCGAAGGCGATGACGCCAACGACCCTATTGTTGACATAGCCCGCGCATCTTTAGATGGCCAAGTGATGCTGTCGCGCAAATTGGCCGATGCGGCACACTACCCCGCCATTGATTTGAATGGTTCTATTTCTAGGGTAATGCAAAGTTTGTTGTCACCCGACGATTTGAAACTGGCCAATAAATTCAGACGCCTATGGTCTTTGTACCAACAAAATATGGACTTGATTCAGGTGGGCGCTTACGAACGAGGTAGCAACCCCACTTTGGATGAAGCCATTCGGTTGCGTGAATCAATGGAACAATACTTGCGCCAAGACATGCACGAAGGCAAAGACGAAGCCAGTACGCGTGACGACATTCGCAACATGATGGCGGTACCTGCATGAACGACACCGTGGTTGCCCGCCCTTGCTGGACTGTCTTGACCAAAAAGGCTGAAGACAAAATTGCCCTCATTCAGAATGAGTTGGTACAAGCACGCACACGTTTAGAAAGCTTGCAAACCAGCCAGCAACGTGTACAAAAGATGTACGACGAATACCGCGACAGCCTCAACCGATCTGACTCACAAAGCTTGGGCATGCGTGAAGCCATGAACCAGCGGCAGTTTATGTCGCAGTTGCTCACCCTGATGCAACGCGTCAAAACCGACACGCTGTACACTGAGAATGCCATCATTGGCATCAAAGAAAGACTGGTGGCGGCTGAACGAGAACGCATCAAAATGCAAACATTGGCAGATCAAAATGCGCAAGCTGTTCTCCGTGAAGAAAACAAAAAAGACCAGCGCCGCATGGATGCTTTGGGTGTGATGCAGTTCAACCTCAAACCTCAGACATGAACTTCACGGGCGGCATCTCTTGGCATTGGTTGGCATGGCGTTCGCAAGCGCGTTGGGCACCTACGGCACAAGCCATTGAACAGTGGTTACTGCAGAATGCACAAGCCTCTGCGCCCAAAGAAGGCAACGAGAAGCCCCGTTTGATGTTAATTGGCGCTAGCGCCGGATGGATGATGTCTAACGCATGGCTCAGCCAATTTGGGCGCGTCGACACGTTCGACATTGACCCTTTTGCAGCAGCGCTATTTAAGTGGCGCCATGGTGCAGCCCTCAAAGCCAAAGGCACAAGGCTTGTTTGCCACACGCAAGATGCACTGCAAAATTTGCCCGCCCTACTGTCGGCTCATCCCAAAGCCTGCATATTTTTTGACAATGTATTGGGTCAAATGCGCTTTCAACATGCGCCAGCCGATTGGCAACTGGTTGAGAAAAAACTTCAGCAGTTCAAATTACAACTGAAGGGCCGCGAGTGGGGCAGTATTCACGACCGCATGTCTGGCCCTTTGAACGAAACCATTGCGCCTGCAAGTGCGTTGCCCGTACGCCATGCCGATTGGCATGATCAACACTGGTTAACGCAACTGGATGCTCAAAGCCCTTGGCTAGACCATTTAACGCACAGCGTTTTTCCGGCTGGTGCGAGAGTGCAAGATTTTGCGTGGAATTTTTCGCCACGCTACAGACACTGGCTTCAGGCCGCTTGGGTTCGACCATGAAGCAAAGTCAGACTTTATTTGCCACACACAAATTTGTACACATTGACCAAGGGTGTATCGGGCGGGATGCTTTGCCATTCGCGCATGACACCCTGCGTATCGATGATTTCGCCAGTCAGCATGGGGCCTGTGTGCATAGAGAACTGCAAAATATGAACGGTTTCTTTGCGGCAATCCATTTCCATGTGAGTACGCGTAGAAACATAAAAAGCACCGCGCTGTGTTTTTTGCGGCGCTCTGTAATCGAGCAGGCTCCAGAAAGAGCGAACCGCGCCCGATCGTTTGATGCTGGCGTCATCGATGTAGATGGTGCCAGAATCGGTGGTCGTAACCTTTTGCCATTCGGCTTGCGCAGCAAATGGCGCCAGTACGATCGCAATAGCAGCAAGTGCTTTGGATTGTTTCAAAAATTTTGCAAATTTGCCTTGGCATATTTGCGTTTGCAGGGTGGTATTTGTGAAAGTCATGCGCCCTACTATAAAGTAGTGCACAGTTCTTGAAAAGAGTTTCACAATGTTCAAAGTTCATTCTTTCCCGTACCTTCTGCGATTAAAGTCCTTGTGGCTACATTCGTTTTTATGGTTGGCGATCAGTCTTTTGGTAGCTTGCGGTGGGGGCAGCACGGCTATGGATGCTGCAGAGAATGCGGTTCCTGCCGCAACAACCCCCACGCCCCCCACTCCAACTGCGCCACTTATCGCCCCTGGCGCCTATGTAGCTTCGCTGATTGGCAAAGATTGGGTGACCATGCTACTGCCAACGGCACAGGCTTCGGGTGGAATCACCCATTTTTATGGGCTGTATTACAACGCAACAGACCCAGAACTCTACAGTGGCTCTGGCACCATAACCGACCCCAACAATGCGTCTTTATCGCGCGTATTTTTTTACCCCAACATCTCTGCTGCAACTCGAACAGGCAGCGGCACAATTGGCAATTTAGGCAATGGTGTTGTTAGGTTCAATTTGACTTTTCCTGCTAGTGGTCTAGAGCTTGGTAGAGAACTGTCTGTTGCAGCCAGTGCCCCAAGTGCCTATCAATACAATGCTCCCGCTAAGTTGAGCCAGGTTCAAGGCACATGGCAGGGACGGTGGTCTTATGGCGTGGGCTCTGTAGACAACTTTTCGTTGGCTATCTCTGCTCAAGGCACGGTGTCTACATCAATGACCTTTCAGCAAGACTGCCAGCTGACTCAAAGCACTTTGAGTCCCAACTTTGATGGCACCAATTTATTTGCATTCACCATGACAATTCCCAATGCAACGCAGTGCTCTCTTAAAAACCAAGTATTGAATGGTGCGGCATTTGTAAGCACCAGCCCAGTCGCAGGAAAAACTCAACGCCTTTACATCGCAGGTGTTACAGCCGACGGACGAGGCATTAGTTTTAGAGCCGACCGATAAATTCAAGTTCATCAACTTAGTGCCGAATCTGACTAAGCACGGAAATTAAATTCTGGAATAGACCATGTTAAGAATCATTGCCATCATTGTGCTAGCCCTCTCGACTGCGGGAGCAGGCTACTTTGGCTGGACCCAAAAGAAATCCAACGCTGCTGTTACAGAACAAGTGGCCGAACTGACTCAAAAGGTAGAAGAGGCTGACAAAAAGGTCGAGACCACCGAAGAAGAGCTGGCAGCCAGCAAGGAATTGCTGCCGCCTTTGATGACCAAGGCACAAGAATTAGAAGCTGTTAAAGCTGCTTTCTCTACAGGCACCGTACTCAAAGACCTTGAGGCCGCCTACGCCAAAGAAAAGAAAGGCCTCTCGCCAGAGCGTCAGTTGGGCTTGGCAGGTGTCCGTTTGTTAACCAATGGCACCAAAGACCCAGCCACCGTAGAAGCCTTCCAAAAAGCTTTGGAAATGACCGACTGGAAGAGCCAGCAAAAGGTCATCTGTGCCGCACAGAATGCGTTGGCCGCTGCGGGCGAAAAAGTCAAAGTGATGTCGGAGTGCATGCCCGATGCACCAGCAGGAAAATCTACAGCAAAGCATGACGCTGGCAAGTCAGATGCCAAAGACTCGCATGGAAAAGATGCACACGGCAAGGACGATAAAAAAGGTGCGAAGAAAGACACGCACGCCGTTCACTGGGATTACGAAGGCGAGATGGGCCCAGAGAACTGGGGCAAAGAATTTGCTACTTGCGGCAAAGGCAAGTCTCAAGCACCTTTGAACATCAAAGGTCCGTTTGAAAAAGTGCGTTTCAGTGTGGCACCAGACTACAAACAAGGCCCCCTGAAAATTGTGAACAACGGCCACACCATTCAGGTCAATGTGGCACAAGGCTCCAAAATTCGAATTGACGGCAAGCCCTTTGACCTGCTGCAATTCCACTTCCATCGCCCCAGTGAAGAACACATCGATGGCAAACCCTCTGCCATGGTGATTCACTTTGTCCACAAAAACGCAGAAGGCGAATTGGCGGTACTGGGTGTGATGCTTCGCGAAGGCAACGAAAACCCAGGCATCAAAACTTTGTGGACGCATGCCCCTAAAAAAGAAGGCCCCGAAGTGATGCCAGATGGCGTGACGTTCAACCCCGCCAACTTGCTGCCCCGCGAAATGGACTTCTACCACTACGACGGTTCACTGACCACGCCGCCTTGCACCGAAAAAGTGAAGTTCTATATTTTGAAAACGCAGACTAATATTTCAAAAGAACAAATCAGCGATTTCCCGTTCAAGATGAATGCCCGCCCCATTCAGCCTGCAAACGGTCGCCCTATTTACAGCAACTGATTTCATTTGAGATTGCCATTAAGGCGTGACTCTTCGAAGTTACGCCTTTTTTTTGCGCTGTACGCGCCACAACAAAAACAGCGCAATGCCCATGTTCAATGCATTCCAAAGCACCCCATTCACAAACGCTGCGTGATAAGACCCTGTTAAGTCAAACACCTTGCCCGACATCCAGCCCCCCAAGGCCATGCCAATCATGGTGGCCATGATGACCGCGCCCACCAACACACCCACCTTTTGCGCCGGAAAATATTCGCGCACGATGATGGCGTAAGACGGCACGATGCCGCCTTGAAACAAGCCAAACAAAGCTGAGATGATGTAAAGCGACACCATGCCATCGAAAGGCAGGAACAGCAACAAAGCCACGCCTTGTAAAACAGAGCCCAACAGCAAAGTGCGCAGCCCGCCAATGCGATCGCAAATAAAGCCAGAAATCAAACGGCTCACAATGCCACAAGCCAACATGAGTGACAACATTTCGGCACCGCGCGCCGCGCCAAAACCGAGGTCGGTGCAATACGCCACGATGTGAACTTGCGGCATGGCCATGGCCACACAACAGGCCACACCGGCAATGCACAACAGTGCGTGGGCCGAGGTGATCGACAGGCCAAAGGGTTTTTCGGAGGCCAATTGCTGAACACTGCCCGGCGCTGAAACCGCCATAGCGGGCGGTCTTTGTCGCATGAAAAAAGACAGCGCCAGCATGCCGCACCCGCACACCACCCCAATCCAAATATACGTTTCGCGCCAGCCCAGCAACTCAACACCCTGCTGGGCCAACGCAGGCCAGATACTGCCGGCCACATAGTTGCCACTGGCACACACCGCGACTGCAATGCCGCGCCGCTTGTTCCACCACAAAGAGGTATCGGCCAACAAAGGCGCAAATGTGGAAGAACTGCCAAACACCCCCATCAACACCCCGTGTGCCAAAGCAAACCACCAAATATTGGACGACAAACCAGCCAACACAAAGCCACTGCCAACACCCACAGATCCAATCCACAAGGCCACATGGACGCCCAACTTGTCTGCCAACTTGCCCATGGCCAAGCCGCCGGCGCCAAAACCCAGCATCATGAGGGTGTAGGGCAAAGAGGCGTCGGCACGCGAAATACCAAATTCTTTTTGGACTTCGGGCAGCACCACCGACACCACATACATGCTGCTGCCGCCCAAGGTCATGAGCAGCAAAGTGATTAGGAGGCGCCGGGCGGCGTAAGAGGAGTCGATCAGGTCGATATGGGCGGGGTGGGCAGAAGAAAAGTTCACCTTTCGACCTTATCACCCAAGGCTTCTTTCATTGCCCCCTAATTTCCCCTAAAAAGCAGCTTTTTCTGATGCTATAATCCCGCTTCTGTGAGGCCCGGTAGCTCAGTTGGTAGAGCAGCGGATTGAAAATCCGCGTGTCGATGGTTCGATTCCGTCCCAGGCCACCAATCCAAACCCTAGCATCAGCAATGTTGCTAGGGTTTTCTTTTTGCGATTTATTTTTGAAGCAACTGATTGAGTTTGTTCAACCGCTCTTTCAATGCAGGCGCAGACTCAATTTCAATTTTGCGATTTTTAACAAGGCTGGCACCGTCCAGCTCTTGTGGTGATGACTTGTGAGTCAAGGGTGTGGCCATCCACCACAAAAGGCTTGAAATACAGGTCCATAAGAACCAAGCAATCCAAACGCTGCCAGCATCAATAGATTGAAGCGTTGCCATACCACTCAGGTCCGTCAGGAAAGAGCTCCAAGGGAGCGTCAAAAAAACCAACAGCCCCTCAGGGCCGCTGGCCATCAGGCCACTCAGCGCCAACAACATGGCGCCATTGATCAACAGGCAAGCAGCCGCCAATTGTCTCCAAACTGACCGAGCCCCTGTCATGATTTCAGTGCGTTTTTGATGCGTTGATTGAGCGACTCGGCAATTTGGACTCGAATTTTTGAGGTGGCGTGAATCTCGATTTCATTTTGATATGCGTGATTCACAAACTCATATGCCAAGTTTCGAAGATTTTCAATGTCGATGGACAAATCATGAAGCCGTTTTTCCAGCTCTTTTTGCTCATTCATTTTGTCTGAAATTCTGGCAATGGCTGCGTTGACCTGATCCCAAGCCGCTAGGCGGGGGTCCTCTAGTTTGAGCGAGTTAAACACCTCCAGAATGGACGCTCCCAACTCGGTCAGCGATTCCGCTGCTGGATGGGCACCTGCAGCAGGTGCGTTAACAGGCTCAGCCTTTTGTGCGCGCACTGCATCTTCGTGGGTTGAAGCAGGCAAGGCAGGTGACTCCTCATCAAATTGAATTTGCTCTTCGCTTGGCTTGACCCAACCGGCACGGGGGTCGAACCTCATCATGACAAGCTTTGAATTTTGTTGGGTCATTTGGGGTCACTTTAAAAAAAATTTGCCAAAACTAATATTTATATGTAAATTAATAATAGGGCATATGTTCCCTTAAAGCAATTGAAAGCCTTATTTTTCTTTTGAAACAGTGAGTTATAGATGACAGCTAAACTGAAAATTCTGATCACCAGTCAAAAGGGCGGGGTTGGAAAAAGTACCGTCTCTGCCAATTTGGCAGCTTTTTTTGCGCACCATGAGCATCAAAAAACCAGCCTTGTTGACTTGGACCACCAAGCCACCGCTGGCAAATGGGTTCGCAATGCCGACCCCTTGGGCATTCAGTGCATCTCTGTCTCTTCTCCCAACAACAAGGGATCTGGCCTGGCATTGTTGCAGGCCAAACAGGCACTTCGCACGGTCGCACCTGATGCAGATGTGCTCATTGCCGACCTGACTTGGACAGACATTTTGCCCGCCGAATTTCTTTTCGATTTCGATTTGGTCTTGGTGCCAACTTCTTTGTCCCGCGTGGAGTTGGACAGCACACTGGAGTTCGTCAATCGTTTTGGCTTTGTCTTCAACTCGAACATGCGCACGCCTCCCAAGTTGGTCATCGTGCCCAGCCGGGTGGTCAACCTTGAGACTTATTCCAACGTATTTTTGCAGTCGTTCAACACGGGCTTCTTTTTGTCGCCACCCGTCATGTTCAACGAATCGGCCAGCGAGTACTTTGGCACGGAGTTTTTTGTCAAAGCACAAGACCCCGATGTCAGAGAAAACTTCATCGATTTTGGCCGTGCGGTTGTTCAATTGGGCAACGCTCAATCCAATGAAAAGAAAAAAACAGTCAGCTTGTATCAACCCAAAATGACAAGCTCAATTTTGGACAGATTCCGCGCAGGCATGAACGAAAAGGCCAGCATCCGACCTGTCAATGCCGCCAACGATTTCAACAACAAACAAAGCTTGCAAGACCGCATGAAAGCGGCTTTGCCTGCATTCTTGCGATCTGGCAGTTACAAATAAGTCGATACAACACCTCAAGAGCTTGCCTCACAGATAGTGCTTCTACCAATGAACAAGCGCCCCGCTTGTCTTAGGATGAAATTTTTAAGACTGGAAACAAGCTGTCTTACAACCACAGGGCCAGCGCTGGTCATTGTGTCTTCTGAGTTTTTTGATGATTCCCAATGCCGCTCACATTGCAAGCATTGAGCAAGAGGCCGTGTTCAACTCGGCGATGTTGACGTTTTTAGAAAAGCACACGCAAATTCCTTTAACATCACGGCATGTTTAAGAGCTTTTCACTTTGTTCAAACAAGGCAACTTGTTTGAGAGCGCATGCGTTCACCTATTAGCATCGTCGACGTCGATCGCATCGAGAGTTGGACCCGCTACAAGGCCGGCATGTGCGACACCTGTGCTGCCAACTGCTGCACCATGCCTGTGGAGGTCAAGATGGCCGATCTCATTCGCTTGAATTTGGTCGACCCCTTTGAAGCTGAACACGAAGAGCCCAAACAAATTGCCAAGCGACTTAGTAAGGCTGGCCTCATTGACCACTTCAACTTTAAGAACAGCATTTTTACGCTGGCCAGACGCAGCAGTGGCGATTGTCAATTCTTAGATGCCAAAGGCAGGCACTGCACGGTGTATGCCAACCGGCCCAACACGTGCAGAACGCATCCGCAGGTCGGCCCCAAACCCGGCTATTGCCCCTACGGACACCACAGCATCAAATAAGGCAATGTCCAACACCACCGAAGCGCAACTCAGGGGGCGCTAGGTGATTTGGATTGAGCGTTCAAATTGACTGCAGATTGAATCGTCACTTCGGAAGAGAGCTCCAAACGTGTGATGGTGTTTTTGGCCCGGTCTCTGGTTTTGAATGGGCCAGTTACCACAGAGAATTTGGACTCCTCTTTGCCTGCAGCAAACACCGGAACAATGCGTGCATTGGCCAACCAAGCCTTGCCCTTCATTGACGCCTGCGCTTGCTTGACGCTGTCGTAGGTGCCATGCACCAAGCCAAAGCTGTCTTCTGGAAAACCTCTAAGCCAAAGTCGACCTTGAACCGCAATTTCTGGCAATTCAGTGATTACTTTTTCTGGCTTTGCTTCTACCTTCGGTTCTGGTTTGCCCTCCATCAGCGCTGCCGCATCAGCGCCGCCAGCAACAGGCGTTTTGCTGTCAGGTATGCCAGGCGTGGGCATGGGATTGTTGGCCTCGTCAAGCTTCACATTGCTTGGTGCAGGTTCAATTTTTTCTTCGCCCTTAGACAACGTGGCATCGTTTGTGGCTTTCGGTGAAGCAGCCCCTTGATCAAGCAAATGCGAAATTTCTGCCCATGCCTTGTCACCTATCTCAGGATGCAGCCATGCCGCAACGCCCATCGACAGCACCAACAGCGAAGCCACAATCATGGACCACAAAAGCGCTGCGCCCGATTTGCCTTTTTTCGCTTGTTTTGCCTGTGGCGGGCTTGATTTTTTGGGAGCCTCGTTGGCCGCCGCTGCAGCACTCACGAAGGCTGGTTTTTTTGTTGCGGTTTTAGACAAACGATTGAAAAACTGTATCGCGGTCTCTTCCTCACCTATTTTTCTGGCTTGCTGGATGGCATTGAGTTTTTGCTCTGCCGTTGGCATCTCCAAGGTCCAAGAAATAAATTGCTTGTTTTGCTTTGCCAAGCTTTCTGACTTAGCAGCCTCCTCAGTGAACATCAACACGGTGCCAATGCCTGCACCGGGAAACTGAAGAATCAAGCGAGTTAACAAATCTAATTCGTGTGACGCAAGCGCGTTGGCATCATGGACAACCCAAATTTTTTCGGGAGGCAAGCCGCCGCGAGGCTTTGTGGCCACGTCCAACTTCATTGTCGACAGCAACTTGTTAAAGCGGTCGAGCATGGCCTCTGTGTCGGGCGGCATGAAGACTTCGACCGACGACTGCGTTAATTCTTTTTTGATGCGCCGAATGAATGCGGCGCCATAGTAGTCCAGCAGTTCTGCAGAGTTGCTAGAAATGACCAGACTCTTTCCTTCTTGAGCCATGGCTGTTGCACAGCTTTCCATCTGCAATCGGTCTGTGGCCCTGAAAAAAATATCAGTGCCTGATCCGCTACTGCTGGCGCCAAATTCGGTCATGTGATGAGATGTGGAAAAGTACCAGAAGTGCCAATGATACGCACATTGTCCTGCGAAATGACTTTATCATTGCCATCTGACAGCAACGACAACAGAACTGCAAAGAAGTGGCAGCGATCCTTTTAGAACACCCCTTGGACGAACTAACCGGCAATTTCTTGCGGGTTGAAACTTTGTTTTCTAGGGTCGACGTGCTGATCAATCGGTTTTTTCCCATTGATCACCATTTCTGTCTGTTGACCCTGCTCGAAATTGCGGAACTCGAAGACCAATTCGATTTAAATACCCAAATTTTGAATCAATTGGACGATCAGAAGAAAAAGCTCAACGGGTTCAAGGGCAACCCCCACGTTGCAGAGTCCGTCTTGAACGATCTGCTTGCCAAGGTCGATCACCACAGCATTGCACTGCGGTCGCAAAAGAAAAAACTAGCCCACTTCATTGCAGACGACGAATGGCTGTTTAAATTGCGCGATCGAATGGCTTTGCCCGGTGGCACCAGTCCTTTTGATGCACCGCGCTACTTTGCTTGGCAGCACCGAAGCGGTGAAGATCGCCGAGAAGATTTGCTTGAGTGGCTTCAGCTTTTTTTGCCCCTCAGAGACAGCGTCGGCTTTTTAATGGAAATGATGCGGGGCACAGCGCAGGTCAGCAGGCAAATTGCAAAGGGCGGCGAATTCAGGCAAAGCCTGCCTCAGGGTCGGTGCAAACTGGTTCAAATTTGGGTCGATCCCAAACTCAAGGCCACACCCGAAGTGCAAGGCAACAAATTGATGGTCACGATTCGCTTTTTAGACCGCGGCCCCAAGGGTCAAACCAGCGCTTGTTTGGACGACATCCCCTTTGAACTGGGACTAATCACCGCTTAGTAGTTCTAAAGTGTTCCTTTAAAGCTCACACATGGGCTCCCCTTTTTCTCAGGGATTTTGCTAAAATCGACCTCCCTTAGGAGCTAATGTGGCAAATCCAGCAGATTCACTTGAAAGCGTAGTTATTGGTGACGGTGTCATCGTTAAAGGCGTCTTTTTCGTCCCCTCTAAAGCCGTCATCAATGGTGTCATTGAAGGCGACCTCACAGCTGATGAGGTCTTGATTGGTCCAACAGGCAAGATCACTGGCCGCATTTCTGCCAAAGTCATCGATGTACGAGGCCAATTGCACAACACCGTCGTGAGTGAGAAGAGCCTGATCATTCGCTCGACGGGCAAGATCACGGGCAAGATTCACTACGTTGAAATTGAGATTGAAAAAGGCGGCGAGGTTGAAGGCACCTTGACGCAAGCCCTCGAAGGCACACTCAACGCGCAGTCCATTGTCAGCAACAGCGGCCCTGCGGCTGTCTAAGCGGAAACCAACATGCAATTGGCAAGCTGGCTTTGGCGCGGAGCTCTGTCGCTACCGTCGACCATGGTGCGCTTGTGGCACAAAGAATACCAAGACTCCAGAATCATCTTTGAGCAAAATGGTGATTTGCAATACTTTGCCCTGAGCGCCAAAGTACAACGCATTGCCGTGCGTACTGCACTGACCACAGCAGTTTCAACGTTTTGCATCATCGTCTTTCTTTTGGTGACAGCCATCAGCTTGCAGCTCAGCCGTGCAAGGCTTGAGCAATCCCATCAAGAAGTCTTCAAAGCACTGGTAAGCAGCACAGCAGACAGCGAGAGAGGTGATGTGGGTGACATGAACGAGGACCAAATGGTGGCCTTGGCACAGTCCATTCGCGATCGCGACATGAGCATTCGACGCTATGTTGACACCTCGATGGCTGCGGTTTCGCAAGAGAACGATTCCTTGAAATCGCAACTCGATTCATCTGGCCTGACCGAAAAGATTGTCAAAATCATTCAACAAAACAATCCCAAAGGCGGATTCAGTTTGACGGATGATTTGAGTAGCAACCCGCTTCTGCTTGGAAAAGTGGCCGATGAGTTGGCCACCAACCGCTCCTTGCGCGATGTGCTGTATGCACTTCCCAACAAAATGCCCGTTGACAGCTACTCTTTGACGTCCGACTTTGGCATTCGCAAGCACCCCATCAACGGTCACACCCATTTCCACACAGGTCTCGACCTGCAAAGTGACAATGGCGACGACAGAGTGCGCCCTGTCAAAGCTGGCACGGTTGTTTTGTCTCAGCATCACCCACAGTACGGCAACACCGTGGTGGTTCGTCACAACAATGGCATCGAATCGCTCTATGCGCACATGTCCAAGTTGTTGGTCAAAGTAGGCGAAAAAGTAGATACAGATGCCGTATTGGGCTACATTGGCAATACAGGCTCATCGACAGGCAAACACCTGCACCTAGAAATTTTGGTTGGCGGATACCCCGTCAACCCACAAAAAGTAATTCGGACGGCTCAGCATGTTCAACAAATTCAAAGCAACTCCAAATAACGAACCGGCTGAACCGGTTAATGTTGAAGCGCCCACTTCTGAAGAAGTGGTCATTGCCAATGCAGAACCTGCACCCGAGCCCGTGGTCGTCGCACCGCAGGCCGCACCCAAGCCCAACGGCATGATGGGCATGCTGCAATCCAATGTGTCCAAGCCTTCTATCTTGAGTGAAGGTTTTTACTTCAAAGGTGAGTTGTCTGCCAAAGGCGCCATCCACGTTGAAGGCTCTTTGAATGGACAGGTTCAAGTGGACGAATTGACCATTGGCTCTAGAGGTCAGGTCGATGGCATTGTGTCTTGCAAAAACTTCCACATCAAAGGTCGTTTTACGGGCACTGCAACTTGCGAAGAGTTGACGGTCACGTCCTCTGCCACTGTTGACGGTCATGTGGTTTACAAAACCCTGTCAGTCCAAAAAGGCGCATCCATCAAGGGCGAATTGCTCTTAGCCAAGTCTTAATTCTCAATCCCCTTCATTCTTTAACAGGCAACT
>Ga0209358_10000655_pt1 | contig 29467 bp, 39 predicted proteins | sample LauGreFa1BDMLBSN_2_FD_187574 | JGI IMG/M metagenome (GOLD analysis project Ga0209358, IMG submission 187574) | Freshwater lake microbial communities from Lake Michigan, USA - Fa13.BD.MLB.SN (SPAdes) (version 2) | ecosystem: Environmental > Aquatic > Freshwater > Lake | place: Lake Michigan, USA...
GCCGCCGCCAGACTGAGAGACCCAAGAAGTAACCCCTGCCCCGTCGGTCGACAGAACATACCCATTAGTGCCCGCAGAGGTCGGCAAAGTAAGCGTCCAAGTCCCCGCAGCGGCTGCGGTGTTGACCGTGACTGTGCCAGAAGATGATCCATTCAGGCCCAATGACGAGGCGCTAAGGGTAGTGAATGCGCCCGTTGACGCAGAGGAAGCCCCGATGCTTGCGCCGTCAATGGTCCCACCGTTTATGTCTGTTGTCGTTAAAACGGAACTGGCGAGAGTCACGATTCCAGTCGTATTTGCGATTGAACCCGCAGAAGTTCCATCTCTCGCCCGCAGGTTTGTGACCTCAAGCGTCGTTGCATCAAGCGTCGTAAAATTCCCAGTTGAAGGGGTTGACCCTCCAATCGCTGGAGGAGACGCTAAATAAGTCGAAAACCCAGCACCCGATACCGTGCTTGATGCGCTCAGAGTCGTAAAGGCCCCGGTAGACGCGCCACCAGCCCCAATCGGGACGTTATCTAACCCATCCACCACCACAGTGTGATTGGCGTTCCAGTCGCTCGGAACAACCTCACCCGCCGCAACTGAGGCCGGGTCATCCGGGATTGCCGATACTTTCGGATGGGTGACGGTGATTGCCATTTATTTTTTCTTCTTTGACTTCCCGGCCACGCTCAGCGCGATGGCGACGGCTTGTTTTTGCGGATAACCCTTTTTCATCTCTGTTTTGATGTTCTTGGAGATTGTTTTCTGGCTTGAGCCCTTTTTCAACGGCATAAAAATCCTCGCAAAACTGTTTAGCTTCTCGGGCGGTTTTCCACTTACCTAGTATAACGGGAAAATCCCATTGCAGAACGCTGGGCTTCCAAAAGTTCCGAATCACTACCCAGTGCCTCCCTCGCCACACCGCCATCAACCGGTGCTGGCCCGGCTCCACAACCTGGGTCCACCTGTCACGTTCTTTTTTCCACGTCATCGCCAAGGGCAACCCTCCAGTCTCCGACGCCCAGCGCATCTAGGGCGGATTGGTCAGTGGTTACGATGTGGACCTCGGCTTTTTGCTTGGCTATCCAGTCCTCCTGTGACTTTTTCAGCTTCCTAGCCGATGGCGCTTTGTTCGGGTCCTTGACCTCCATCAGAAACCACTTTCCCCAGAAGCTCACCAGAAGGTCCGGGACGCCCTGCCCGACTTTGTGCAACGAGGTGACCTCGGCTCCGGCATCCCGCAGCACTTTCATAATGCGGGCATGGTTGGCGTCTGTTTTAGCCACTCTCATTCAATAGTTCCCATTGGGTTTTGAAGATAGCCAGCATGAACTTGACCGCTCGGGCGTCTGTATTCCCGTCTGCATACTTGTCCATGCTCTCGTGGCAGGAATGACACAGTGCAGCAACGCAGTGGTCCGAGGACTTCTGCCCCATGCCTTTCCCGAGCTGCTGACTGTAGATTCCTGAGTAATGCGCCGGAACGATTGTGCCGTCGTCCACGCCACAAAGCTGGCAGGGAAGGTTGCGGATGCGGTCGAGGTACTTCCGGCTCCGCCAAGGCTTCACGAGCGCCTCTGGGAGGCTTCGAGGGTTCTCCAGACATCAATGAGGACTAGTGCGGTCGCCCGCCTGGCCTTCAATAGTTCTTTCTGGTAGACCTTCTTCTCCAGCTCCGCGTTGGCCTCTAAAGCTTCAGGGGTCTGGTTAGCCCGTGCTGCTCGCTCGGCCTGCGTCCCGGTCGCCTCTAAGAAAGCCACTTCCCGGACTTGCTTCACTCTGAGTTCGGCAGCCTCCAGCTGAGCGGAGGCGCGGGCGTATGGTTCGTCGCTATCGCATAGAAAGTTGAGGGCCTTTCCGACCCGGTCTGCATCTGGGAGACCCATTTCTTCGCCTTCTCTGGGCAGTCAAAGACCGCCCGTATCTGTTTGTTTTCCGTCAGGGTATATCTAGGCTCGCCGCCGACGAGAGCCTTGCATAGTTTCCATGACTGGTTTTCGAGCCACCATTCCCCGCGCCGCGTCCACATGAACCCACCTCAAGTGGTGAATGACGGCGTATATGGTATTCGGATTAACGGAGTATTTCTTCGCGAGCGCATGATTGGTCAGATTCTCGCGCACAAAAGCGGTAAGTTCCTCCCGCTCCCGCTTCGCTTCTTTGATAGCGGGGATTGAATCTCGCCAGTCCCAGAGCTGTCGCCGGGTAATGCCGAGTTTCTTGCAGACCGCCATGTCTGACACGTTATCCCGGACCCAAGCCCGGATTTCCTTCCGCTTCCATGCAGCATGACGAATTTCCCGAACCTGCTCCTCTGTCAGAACGGCTTGAGGTAAGGCCTCGCCTCGGGCGGCCAGCTCGGAGGCTCTCTCTAGATATTCGTCGCGCTTCATCGGATTATCCTCAGCTTTCCCATAGCCTCACGAACGGCGGCTTTTGCGGCCTCGCGATCTATCTCAACGGGCTCTGGATTGACGCCGATTCGATGGGCTTGGGGTCGGCTTTCTTTCTGTTCGGGCCAGACATCTTGCCAGCCATTCACGATGCTGCGCTCCAGCATTGCGTCCACGTTCATTCCTTGCTCCACGAACCTGGATAACCGTGAGAGCATTCGCTTCTCGGCTGTCAGGGTGAGCGGTTTCTTAATGTCTTTACGATGCTGGACGAAATCTGCCCATAGTTCTGGATCTATCATTTAACACCTCAACGATTGCACTTTCTTCTGATTGTTCCCGAGTGAGTCCGCCATCATATTGCATGATAGCTGCTCGCTCTTCCCATCTTTCCCTTAAGGCTTTGTCCCTCAGGATTTCTAGTCTCAATGCTTTTAATTGCGGATTTATCATATTTAAGACACACCCTCCCCATTTTCCGGTGACAGGCTTTAAGGCTTATTTCTCCTAGCCTAGCTGTCGAACAGAGCGGAAAGCCCTGCCGGTAATCGTTCCGTTTCGGCCGCACTAGGGTACCGTGCGTCACCGTCGTGGCGGTCAGGGGTAGGACCGTTACCCACTCTGCGTTTGCTTGCTTCTGTTCCGAGCTGCGACAAGCGCGCACCTGCTGACGTGCGGAGTACGAGTCGGGGTTTGAGTTGGCCCTGACTAGAGACCAACGACTAAGAAGGGAATCGGCCAGGCGGGTAGTCGAGGTCCGCTCTTCGCTAGCTAAGCTAGGCCGATGTTCAGGATATTACTGGTTCAGTTCTGGTGCAACCAGTATTTTGAAACTCTTGCATCACCCTTCTGGACAAGCTCCGAACGGATGTCGTGTCCCGCCTTCCGCAGAGCGTATATATGGCTCCCGAGGCGCAGACCCATACCTCGGTTCAGGGCATCCAGTGGCGTGAGTTTCTGGCCCCTCTCAAGGGCTTTGAGGACCTTTTCGCGCTGGGTCACAGCGCAGCCCCCACAGTAATGATAATCCCCCACAGGATTAACCCGATAACCGTACCCATGATGATACCCTCAAGTGCGTTTTTCATGTTTTTGCAGTTTTTCCACGAAAGCCGCCGAGGGGTTTTTAATGACCCCCTGAGCGAACTTGCAGACCCAGTGGTAACTAAGCCCTGTTTCTGCGCAGAGTCTGGGCCAATCTCCCCGCAGGGATTTAACGTACTTTCTAGCTTTTTCGGTCATGCTCATGGGTGCTTTATAGCAGCATCCTACCAGCAAGTCAACCTGTAAGTGATGCTTACAAGTTGTCACCATTGGAACATAAATAGGGCTTGACGCAGGGTCTCGTGCTGGTAGGATAGTCCCACCAAACAGGTGAGGTCGAAATGAAAACAGTCGTAAAGTTCTTGGCGGAACTCATTTTCGCTGTGATTGTCGTGGGGTCGTTTCTTTGGTTTGGGCTGACCACCAGCCCGTTGTATGGAGGTTGATATGTGGGAAGCGATGGCACGCAAGGTTCAGAAAGAAGGACGTGGAAACTGGGACAGCCTGACCCGTGACGAACAGGCAAAGCTCATTAGTGACTGGGTAGACGAAGAGGGCCGCATCGAGCTTCTAGCCGATAGCCCTGCCGACATCATCGGTATGGTTGCTGCGATGTACGTAGCAGACCCGGACGATAAAAAAACCGCGATGGCCGAGCTTGGGAAAATGGTGTGTGCCACCCTAGCCGTGGCTGCGCGTAGATCAATCGAAAACAAGTGGAAAAGAAATGGTGAACAATGAAAAGCACAATCAGCGACACGAGACTGCAGATTCAGACTCGCTCGGTAACTTTGACCGGGCTGACGGACATCATGTTCGACCGATATCCGGGCGACAACAACACGAAGCTAGAGTGGCATCAGAAGATTTACCTCGTGCCAGGGACATCCGTGATGGCGTTGCCGATAGATTCTATTGTGTCACTGCTATCCGCGCACAACACGAACTCAGCACCGAAACGACTGAGAGACAAGCGGAAGTTCAAAGACATCGCGAACGCCAACCTCTCCTTCACGACAATCACGGGGATGGCTGAGGCGCCGCGTTACATTCCGTTTATGCGTAACGGAGCGGTTATCGAAGTGGGAGCGTTTGGGCCAGACAAAGACGAAAAGTCCGGGGTGTATCTTGACAGGCGGGTTGCTCGCCTTGATAAAGGCATCCCCAATCCCAAAGAGCGTCCGGTTCTTCCGATGCCTTGGGCGCTGACGTTTACTTTGTCCATCCTGCCGACAAAGGAAATAAAAGAGCAGGAACTGTACAACTTGATTGTAGAGGCCGGGTTGGCGATTGGGCTCGGAACATATCGAGGCGTATTCGGGAAATTTGAAGTCACAGATTGGAGTTAACTGGCATGGCGAGGCGAGGCGAGGCGCGGCGAGGCAAGGCATGGCTGGGCGAGGCAAGGCAGGGCGGGGCTTGGTCCGGCGAGGCTAGGCGTGGCCAGGCGAGGCAAGGCGTGGCCGGGCACGGCGCGGCTAGGCGAGGCTGGGCGAGGCAAGGCGCGGCCGGGCGTGGCTTGGCCGGGCGGGGCTAAGCAAGGCAAGGTAATTTTTTAATAAGGAAATATGTATGAGCGTGTTTAAGAAATTGTCAGAAGCAAGAGTGGAGTTTCACAGTCGGGAACTTAAGAAGTCAGGTGAGAATAAATTTGCAGGATATAAGTATTTCGAGCTGGCCGACTTCATCAAGCCAGCCATCGACATCTTCCACAAGCATGGGCTCTGCGCGTTCGTTTCGTTTGGCGCTGAAGCAACAATGACCATCGTGGATGTTGAGAACCCAACGGACAGGATTGTGATTTCAAGTCCGCTGGCTGAGGCCCAACTCAAAGGCTGCCATCCTGTCCAGAACCTCGGGGCTTCGCAGACCTATCTTCGACGGTATCTGTGGGTCGCTGCTCTGGAGATTATCGAGCATGACGCCGTAGACTCTTCTGCTGGGGGCTCCGAGAATAAAGAGGGGGCGGACAATCAAAGCAGGCTCGGAGAAGTCGTCAGGGCGCTGGAAGAAGGCAATGGCTTTGCCCTGCTTGCTATCTCTAAGGCCGATGACCAAGGCTACCGTTTCGCCTTTGGCCGACTGAACTCAAAGCAGAAGGCACTGGGCCGGGAGCTTGAACAGAAAGCCGCTATGCTCCGCATGGATTACGTCCAGCAGCTCGCGCTGGCTAAGGACGTCCAGGACGAGCTTGCCTGCAATCAGCTCTTTGACGAGCTGAACGTGGAAGGCAAGAAGCTGGTTTATGAAATGTGCGATGACTCAACCAAAAACTTTATTAAGGCAGTGAGGAAGAAATGAACGAAATCAGGAATGATCGGGACAACAGCGGGGTTCTCTACAAGAACGACCGAAAGGAGCAGGACAACCATCCGGACTACCGGGGGGCTGTAACGGTTGGCGGTAAGGAGTTCTGGCTGTCCGCATGGATACGCACCTCCAAGAAGGACGGGAAAAAGTTCATGAGCCTGGCCCTGCAAAGCAAGACAGAATCGGGGAACCGGGCTATCTCGGAATCCAGAAAGATTGTGGAAGATGAGTTTACGGATGATATTCCGTTTTAGTATCCTACTTGGTATTATCCTGCTTACATTTGATTCAGTGAGGTGACACATGGAATTTGAAATGAATGTTCGTGGCAATGATGTGGTTATCAACGTCCTGTGGTTTCAGGCAGCGACTAAGGGGAAAGACAGCGGCCATCCGGATACTTGGTATCCTGCGGAGCCTGCCGACTTCGAATGGGAAATTCTGGATGAGTTCGGCGGGGAGCAGATTTACATTGACGACCTGACACAAGAGGAGGAGCGGGAAATCGAACAGGAAATCCTCTCTGTGATGTTCGGGCTTGTTGACGACTATGAGCCGTATGAATGAGCTGGCTCTTTTCGCAGGCGCTGGCGGAGGAATACTTGGCGGACACCTCCTTGGATGGAGAACAGTCTGCGCCGTCGAATGGGACCCCTACGCCGCAAGCGTACTTGTCGCCAGACAAAATGACGGCGTTCTCCCGCCTTTCCCGATTTGGGATGACGTTCAAACCTTTGACGGCAGGCCGTGGCGAGGAATTGTTGACGTTGTATCTGGCGGGTTTCCATGCCAAGACATTTCCGCAGCAGGGAAAGGCGCAGGGATTGACGGAGAGCGAAGCGGAATGTGGAGAGAGATGGCGCGGGTGGTTGGCGAAGTACGACCACAATTCGTGTTCGTGGAAAACAGCCCCATGCTTACTCGGCGAGGGCTCGAGACAGTCCTTGGTGACCTGGCCTCGTTGGGGTTTGATGCGAGATGGGGAGTGCTGGGAGCAGCCGACGTTGGTGCCCCACACAAAAGGGACAGGATCTGGATTGTGGCTCACTCCGCAGGCGAACGAGGATGCAGCCGGGACCCCGAAGGGAAAGATGCAACGAATGCTTGGGAACGACCCAAGGATTCGCGGGACCACCCCGGAGGAGTGGGCGCGTGGGACCTTGAACCCGACGTGGGTAGAGTGGTTAATGGGCTGGCCGCTCGAGTGGACAGACTTAAAGCCATTGGAAATGGACAAGTTCCAGCAGTGGCAGCAGCAGCATTCAGGTTGTTAGGCGTGGCATAATTAGGTAAACCCGGAGGAATCATGATTGCACTTACCCCCTTTCAGAAGGACGTAAAATACTTCTTCGACACCATCTACCGCCCCATGCTGGCCAAGGTGACCGGGGGTAGTGCAAGTCTCGGATACCGCTTCCCGACTCGGAAAGAAGGGGATGCAGAGGCAATGGAGTGCGCCAGGTTACACGCCGGGCTTCTCCGTGGGCGAATGAAGGTGGTCGATACGCCCCCGGACCCTTGGGTGGACTGGCGAGGGAAAAAGACCAGCCCTAATCCAGGGGTTCGCAAGCAAGCTTCTGTGAATACCTACGTCGTAGACGAGAATGGCAAGGTCTACGACCACAGGAATCGGTACTTCATCCCGGAGCCTTTCGCGGCTCAGCTAGGATTCACGAACGCTCGCTGGGCGGAGAATCTTTCGAAAGACTGGTGAAGATGTCGGTGGCCATGGCGCCGCAGTTGCAGCAAGTAACGCGGCCATCTGTCCAGAGCGCCCACATTTCAAAGCCGCAGTCACCACATGCGTAGGAGCCGAATTCCCTTTTCTTTCGTCTCCTGTCTTCAATGTCAATTACGACCATGAATCGACTTCCCCATGAATCTGGGATTCTTTCGAGAGCAATCAATCAGTTCTACGTGAGGCTCTCCGTCCTCCACCTCCAGAACACAGAAGCCTTCGCACCAATTCTGTGGGTTATTCTCACCGTAGGAGAACTGTGGCCCGTATCTGTCACCTAGGAACCCAGTCTCTACGCCATAGGCCACCCCGCCATACCCTGCGTATCTCGTTAGCTGAAGCCTGTGCGTGTCTCCAGTGACCATCGCCGCAGTATGTGACCGGACGGCGTTGTTGTAGGCGGCGTGCACCCCAGCGTGCCATCGGTGTTTAATCACAATTCGGTCAGTGATGTTGGCAGACATGGAAATCACGAAGTCCGGGAAGATGTCCTCTAGCTGCGTGCCCGGCAGCCCCTCGACTGCTGGCGCGTTGTTCAGAAGATAGTTCTCCAATCTCCAATCGTGATTGCCTCGGATAAGATGGCGCGTGAGCTTTTTATTTTTTGAGGCCTTGACGTACTCACGCACCCGAGCTTGGGCATTAGACACTTCATCGACAATATGCGGGATATCCTCCGCCATCCGTTTTCCGTACCGACTGACCGCAGGGCCATCGAGTACGTCGCCGTTGAGAATCAGCCCGTCAAAGTGATTGGAGGAAATTACCTTTACGAAAGCCTCTTCAGCTCTGGAATGAACATTCGGCCAGAGATGCAGGTCGGAGGCGATGATGTACCGCCCGACCGGGATTTGCTGGTGGTCGAGGTTCGGGATATTGATGTTGGTTCCCAAGGACGGCAAACCGTCCCCGAAGAACTTTTCACAGTCCCGGCGCTTCTGGAAAGTCTGGCGCAGCGTAATGCCGAGCTTTGAAGCGAGCTGCTCGGTATTCCACCCTACTTTCTTCGCTTCAAGCCATTGAGACCTGAAGCGGTTCATCCCCTCGTACTTTGCTGGCTTCACCGGAACCTGGTTGGCATTATTCCGGGATTCATTCCGGGATTCATCCCCGGTCGCATCATTCCGGGGTTCATTCCGGGGTTCATCATTCCGGGCCGCATCGTTCCGGGCATCAGTCCGGGATTCATTGCGGGCATGTTAGGCCGCATCATTCCCGGCTGCATAGGTTGGGGGGCCATCTGAGGCGGCATCTGAGGCGGCATCTGCTGAGGCATTTGAGGCCTCATCTGTGGGTTCGCCTGGCGATTCATTTGAGCGCGAGCGTACTGTTGCCGCAGGTATTCACTCAGGCGAGGGTCGAGTAGTCCCATTCCGTTCATTTCTTTCCCTTCTCATAGGTTCGCGCAGTCGTATAGCCAAGATACCCGGCGCTAAAAGTCCACCATAGAGCTTCCGGGATTGCCTCAAAGCCCAGCTTCACATTCAGGAAAAATTCCCGCATAGCGTCAGGGCGCATGATTCCGATTGCCGGGGCAAGGATAACCAAGCCCAGCAGGATGAAATAAAAGACATAAAGGAAAGAAGGTCGGGCTCTGGAGGTCCAAGGGTCAGAGCTTCCGGCCTCTGCTTTGATGGCGCCTATGGCTATCTCTAATTCCCGGAAAGCGCCATCCTGCTTGAGGCGTTCAAGTTCAGCAGCAACCTGGGCCTTTTGAATAGGGTCAGGGAAGGCTTTATCAAGAACCTTCCCAAAGACAGCGGCGATAGTGTCAGCAATCAATGGAACTGCGCCAGTTTTGCAATGGCCGCACCTACTGCGCCAGCGGCCCCACCTAGAAGCATCATTGTGCGCCACCCGCCACGGGCCTCGTGCAGGATTTTGCTGATTTGCTTTATCTCTTGCCGAAGCTCCGAAATCTCTTTTTGGAGGGCTTCAATCTCGGCATCGTGCCGACCTATATCTCTCGATAACTCCATACTGTCCTCACGCAGCGTTCACGCGGTTGAGCCATCCAATCAGAAAACGCCTTTGGTCTGGCTTGTTGGCCAGCTCATAGTAGTGCGCCTTTTGAAAGGCCTTGAAGTCCTCAACTACCTTTGACGTTGCCGACTCTCTGTCAGCCTCGTGAATCGCGTGCAGGGTATGGTTCCCCGCTTTCCCATCTTCTTTCAGGTTGGCCCCGTTAGCGTTGAGCGCCTTCTGGAGCCACCTGACTGCTGTACTAACCCCGCAGTTTACCGCAGCTTGATAAACCAAAGTAGCAAGTTTTTGCGAGGGATACTGGTCTCCAAGAATCGGCCCCCAGTAGCTCATTCGGTAGATCTTTTCTGCGTCCCTCTTGAGGGCTTCAGAGTCTCTGTCTCCAGCGTCCACCATCTTCCAGCCTGCCCAATGAGGATGCGCTTTACGGGATATCCCGAAGATAGTCTCTCCGCCTCGGTCGGCAGGGTCGTTGATGTAACCCCCTTCCCATTTGGAGACGAACGCATGAGCTTTGTGGAACTCGGCCATCATTGAGACATTCCGCTTCCAAGAAGGCCCGCAGAAGGCGCAAGTCCGTAGACACCGCGTCCTAGGGCTTGGATTGCCTCTGGCCTTTGAGTAAGCGCAGCCGCAGCAGCCCTTCGCCCAATGTCTGTTCCGTATACGGCTCCAGTCCCAAGGATTGAAGCAGCTAATGTTGGGTCAATCATTCCGCCAAGCGCACCGGTCGCCAGCCCGCCACCAAGTGCGGCACTTCCGAATCTGTAAGGCGTTCCTGAGTCTGGAACGGTTTTCCCAAGGACGTTGACGCCAGCTTGCGCGAGGGGCTGCATCATGGCTTGTCCTCTTGCGAATCTCCTATCCCGGACGCTTGTATCACCGGCCTTTATAGCTCCCCTGAAGGCTTCTGGAGAGAATACGCCTTCTGTTGACCCTACGCGCCCTGCTGCTGTTTCCAGCACTGCCAGCTTAGCCCATCCCTTGTTTATATTTGAAAGCTCTTTAGCAAATTTCGGATTACTTCGGTTTATTAAAGCCCGCAACGAGTTAAGAGATTCGGCTATAGCATCTCCTAGTTGTTGGTCATCTGCGCTGCTTGAGCCTTGATATTGTGATGCCTTTTTCCGCAGAGACGATTCGATCTCTTTAATCGTCTCTCCTCGTATGCCGCGAGAACTCCCAATCCTTTTTACCATTGTCTCCTGAAGAATATTGTTTAATTGCCGTGCTTTGTCTTTTGGCAACTGATTTCCCATTTGCCGAATTGTGGCAATTTCAGAAGTAAACTGGTCATCAATGATCGCCGACATCTTTGGAAGCAACGATGTGTATTGATCATCAAGCTTATCGCCAACGTATTTAACCATTTCATTTCCGGGCTTGATGTCTGCCGGAACTCTCATTCCAACAGAGGAAAGAACCTCGTTCCCAACGGCTTTATTGAACTGCTCAATGGAACCTGTCTGTGCGCCCTTAATGATATCCCCGACCACGGGAAAACTAGATAATCCTTGTTCCATTCGGCTAGCTGTCGGCCCTAGAATCTGTCCTGGCGTAGGCGTGACCCCGCGAGCAATCAGGTCCCTGACCGCCTCTGGTGTTTGAGGGGCCATAACTCTTCCAAGTCCCGCCATTGCCCCGTAGCCAGCAGAGCCGCCGCCAGCCCCCATGGCGATATTAGAAATCCGGCTTTCCCCCGTGGCTGTAGGCTGAACAGCGCCAAACATTGCCCCGCCTGCTGCGGCCTGCCCAAGCGTAGAGGGAGCGGCAAGCGCCCTTCCTGCGGTAGCAAGCCCGGGGATTCCCATCATGGCGCGCCCCGGGATTGCAGACATCGCTACATTCCCAAGGACATTGCCCGCCATTCCGCCGCCCGTCGCCATCAATGCCGCGTCGCGCTGTCTGGCCGCGTCAATCTTTTCTTGGGGGACATTGCCTATGAGCTGCCCAATGCCTCGGCCAACGTCATAAACTGCCTTGCCTGCGCCAGCCGCAATCCTTTCTCCCGTGCCCATGCCTTCAGTGGGAGGCGCGTATTCAAAGGGTTTGTTTCCTTGAATAGCCGAAATTGCAGAAGCCTCATCTGGGGCCTCTATCTCAAAAACTTCTCCGTTAATCTCGGCTTCAAAAATTGGCACGTTACTTCCTCCGAATCCGAACGCCTGGCGCTACTTCTTGCCAGCCTTGTTTACCGGCCCCAAGCTCTTCTTCCACAACCTTCATGCGAGCTGCAAACGGGTCCTCTCCCATCATTGACCCCAATCCCTGCTGGATAGAAAGCGGGTCTGGAATGTCTTGCAAAGCAATCTGAACGTCCGCATCTGTCGGGGCTCTTCCGGGGTTTCGCTTGGCCGCCAGAATTTGCGCTAATCGTCGGCGCTCTTGGTTAAGCCTTGCAATAGCTTCTGGAGATGTTTTGTTTTGAGCCCATTGGCTTCTAGCGGAATATATTCCTTGAAGAGCTTGGGGAACACCTTGGCTTGCGGTTTCCTCTTTGAGCTTCTGTTTCCTTCTGGCAATTTCTTCAGCCTGCTGAATGGGGTCATTTGGGGTTCTAGGGATTGCGCCCATTTGTTGAGCTTGAGCGGGAGTCATCCCATAACGGAGGGCTTCCCCCGATGGGACTGTAAGATTTGAAAGCTCCGAAACAGACAAAGGCTTTTCAGGGGCTCCAATCTGCACAGAAGGCCGCATAATTCCCTTCATCATTGCGTCTTGAAATGCAGGCGTTCCGGGCTGAAGTCCGGCAGCAATAAGGTTCCGCTCTAGATTTGTCTGCTGCGGAGGCTTCATGGAGTTTTCGAGTTGCATCTTCAGGAAGTCTTTTCCAAGAACTCGCGCCATAGGTATTTGCTCCGGTGGCAAATTAGCCATGGCGGCATCAAGAGCCCTTTGCTCTTGTTGTTTGCGAGCTTTCTCTTCTTCGTACTTCAGCTTTTTTCGGTTGTATTCCTCGATAGCAAGCTTGTACTCCTCAGCCTTTCTTTTATCTTCCTGCTGAGTCCGCCTGTTCTGCATGCCCATCTGCATTCCCTTGGCCGCGTACTCCCAAGGATTGATTGGTTCAAAACTTCCGCTCGGCTGCGACAAAAGCCCTAGGCCAGCCATTCCCAAGGGGCTTGTGGAAAGGTTTTCAATGCCTTGGTTTAGCATATTCAAAAGATTAGCCATTACGGATTGCCCTCTCTCGGAAAAAGTCCAGCTATAAGGCTAAGTATTCCAGCAGCCTCAGACCAGCCAGACGGCTCAAAGTAAGGTTGCTGGCTTGTGGTCTGTCCACCGTAAGAACCTGAGACGTTTCTCATGTAGTTAGCGATAGCTTCCCCTGGGGCTTTCTGCAAGAAGTTAAAGCGATTAACCCTGTCGGTAAGCTCTCGCTGAGCCTGTTCATCTCTAAGCTGCTGGGCTTCAAGTGCCGAGCTATACATTCCTGTGCGAGCTTGCAGGAGGTCGGGCGCAAACATGGCCATCTCTTGCTGGCGCTGGCGTTCGTTCTCGTATGCAGTGCCGTAGAGATTTGTAGCAATATCTGCCACGCCTCTTCCGTATCCAGCAGCAGCGGAGTTATAAGCATTCATCATGCCGGGGCTTCCGGTTCTGCCGGACATTCCAAAGGCTGAACTAAGGCCTGGTATCGTTTCGTTAGTGAACTGCTCCCTAGCCGCTTGGCTTGCGGCCGACACCATGTCTGCCAGATACGGATTAGTATCAGCGGTAAGGTAATTCCCGCGAATTGCTTGGGCGGCATACCTTTCAGCAGGATTCAGGATGTTCCTGTTGTTTGCAAGGTTCGTGATGTTCCGTATTTGTCGCCGAGTGCCAAAACCCATCGGGGAGACGGTAGAGGTGCTTTCTGTCTCTGGGTCGCTGTACCACTCAAGGGCATTTGCCGTCCAATTTCCATTGGCGCCTTGCGTTAAAAACTCATTCTGCGCAGCCTGAAATCCTTGAGTCAGGTACGGCTGTTGTGCGGCCCATGGGGCGGTTGTGCCTTGGGTTGTAATGACATCAGGCATTGCGTCTAGCTCCTGCAATCTGAACGGTTATCCCGCGTTTTTTCTTCTTGGGCGTCTTGGGGTATTTTGCTTCAAAACCACCCATTTTGCCCCCATAAATTCCTGAGCCGGTCGCTTGCCCAAGGCTGCCTTGACCTCCCCCCATAGAGAAGTCTGGGAGTTCAAAATCAAACGGATTTCTAGCGTCCGGCTGCACCGCTTGATCAACAATCGGGGCGGTATCCGTAAGCAGGCCAACCCCAGTCCCAACCCCTAGACCATCTCCGCCCCCGGAGCCCGTCCCATCTCCAAGACCTGTCCCATCTCCAAGTCCGGTCCCGCCATCCAATCCAGTTCCCGAACCTGTTCCTCCGCCAAGGTCGGTCCCGCCCCCAGAGCCAGGAGTAACGAAGTCTTGCATGGCTCCGGTGCCATTAAAGCCCCATCCGCTAGATGCTCCCCCACCAAGCCCAGCAAGGCCGACCCCTGCGGCTCCAAGACCAGCTCCGGCAAGAATGGCGTTGACCCAATCCTCTGAGCCTACTTGGACCGGACTTTCCGGGGCGCCAGTCGTTCCGCCAGTTGTTCCGGTGGCGCTTCCGCCAGTAGTTCCTCCGGTCGCTCCAGTGGAGGTTTCAAAGTTTGGAACTTCCCCAGTAAGCTGGCCAGCCCATGTGTTGCCCGGGGATGGAATCCCCGTCATTGGAGAAGGGTTAATCATGGCGTTGTCAATTTGCTGTTGAATCCAATCCCCAGACCCAAAAACAGGAGAAAGAGGTTGCTGGGTGACGAAATTAGGAATCGGCCCAGATACTTGCCCTGCCCATGAATTAACGGGAGCAGTCATACCTGATAAAGCTGCCCCTCCAGATGAGCCAATCTCTTGAATCATCCGGTTAATTGTTTCGCTTGAAAAACCAGCAGACAACCCTATGTCGCGGATGGCTTGTTGTTCAGGTGTCAGCGGCTGCGTTGCTGGCCCGGTAGTTCCTCCAGTTGTTCCTCCGGTCGAGGGTTGCGTTGGGGGGGTAATGGGCGGCATTACCGGAGGAGTAACGGGAGGAGTAACGGGAGGAGTAACGGGAGGAGTAACGGGAGGAGTAACGGGAGGAGTAACGGGAGTTACGTTTTGATCCAGAAGTCCCGTGTTTCCGCCTGTTGCCCCGCCTGTTGCCCCGCCGGCTGTCGTGCCTGACCCTAAAAGCTCTCCGCCAGCCCCTATTGCTGTTGATGCAGTCCCTCCCCCAGAAAAGCTTGTGGGCTCGCCCTCATCGGCTGTAACGGTATACTCTTCAATTACTCTCCCTGTATTTGGGTCTGTATAGCTTCCCGTAAACGTGACATTGCCGTCTGGATCCAAAATAGCCGAAGGGCCGGTGAAGTTGCCAACGGCATTCCCAATCGCGCCCCCAACCGCGCCCCCAATCGCGCTTCCGGTATTTGTTAAAGCAGGAACAGTACCAGTAACAACTACGCTCTCAGTAGGAATTATCGGCCCTGTAACCGGAGGAGTATTAGAAGCCAGAGAGCCGGGGCCTACTTGAGCAGCAGAGCCCATGTCGTCCAGAAGGAGGCCGCCAACCCCACCGCCAACAGCGCCAGCGCCAACGTCAAAAGCGCCACTTAAAGCCTCAAGCGGGTTGCGGATGAATTCGCCAACGCCTCCAGCGTAATCAATGCCAGCACCAACAGCAGAGCCTAGGCCGCCAGTAATAGCGCCCTGAACTCCGCCAGTAGCGCCACCAATGCCAGCGGCGGCTAGCGCAGAGGCGATATTGCCTATGGCCACGCTGCTTGTAAGGCCGCTTACGATTGCGCCAATGCCTCCCGTTAGAAGCGAGGTTGCGCCAGAAATTATAAGATTTCCTATAAAGGAATCAGTAATCCCGCGCTTCGGGAGGTCCATCTTTGTGGCTTCTTGCCGAAACCAATGGTCTGCGTCGGTAAGAAACTCTAGAGCCTGCTCGGGCGTTCCTTTTTCCCACGCGCCCGAAGCATCTTTTTTCGGTTTGTACTCTTCCCAAACAGGGCCTCGATTTGCCGAAAAATGGTCGTATAGCTTTTGCAGGACAAGCGGGTCGTTCGGGTCAAAGCCAGCCGCCCACAAGCCCGCGCCGGGGGTTTTGTAATCTCCGGGGTTTTCGTTTGTCTTTCCGAGTCCAGAGTTAAAAAGAACTCCACCAGGGCCAGCTTTACCTTCAGGTGGCGCGTAACCCTCTGTTGAGGCGTTATAGTAAAGCGGGGTGAATCGACCGCGAACGTCTCTGACGATTCTGTTCTTTTCTTCTAGGTTTGCAGCAGCGTCGCTTGATGAGCCAAACCCCAAAACCGGGTAGATATCAAGCATCCCAGAAGGAGACTGAACAGACGTCGGGTAATCACCAAAGCCGACGCCTCTGTCGTAATACCCTAGGATGTCGTAAGTGTTTATTGGGTTTGTGCCGCCCGTCATCACTTGAGGGACGTTTCCCCCGTAAGCCAACTGGTTCATCATCCGATTCTGCCAATCAAGGCCGTAATCAGTTGTCGGCAGTCGCTGGAGCTGGGTCGTCCTAGCTAAGTTTTCGTATGCTTGCCGGGCCGTTTGGCGCTCTTGCGCAAGCCGTTCTTGCTCCGCTCTGTTAGCAATCTGAAAAGCCTCATTTCTTCGTTGCTCTTCAATTCTTTGAGCGGCTAAATCCTCAGAGGCTCGCCCGCCGCGCGATAAATTCAAAAGCTGCTGAGTGCCTGCGTTCATTGCCATGATTAACGTACTTTCTGGACGATGCCGTAAGCGGTGAAATTAAGATGGTTCGCAGAAGAAGTAGCAACGCCTAGCGAACCGTTCTTCTGAACAGTAATCCCAGAGCCCTGACTGGCGGCCTCAATAATGTCCGTCGCGTGCCCTGAAAGCGTCTTGTTAAACACTAGAGCATTCGCCGTAGCGTAAGTCGTCCCCGTGTCGTTGTGGTAGAGGTAATAACTCACGTTGTTGTTGGTGACGTTGCAGATGTTTATGCGCGTGATTTCAGTCGTCGCAAGCGCAGTAAACAATGTCTGGGCAGTAGTCGTCGCAGGCATTACCTGCCCCAACTTACCGCCGAACAGTTCCGACCTATCGCTGACCATTTATCTTTGCCCTCAGGTCTACACCAAAAGCCTTCTCAAATCCGCCAGCAATAGTCACCCGAACTCTGTGGAAGCGGGCGCTTCTGCGGATGTCGAAAGCCCCATCGTTGTTCATCGAGACAGAAGGGTCGTAAGAAACATCGTCCCGCTGATTCGCTCGATATCCATGCTCCACCGTAATCGTGGAAGTAGGCCCTTCGATGATTGGGCGAGTCTGGTCAACGTAAGCAATACGCCCTGGTTGAGCGTCGAACTCTTTGGACTCCAAAACCGCCGTGAGGGGCGTTCCTTCAAACACGCCGGAATTGTTGGAGGAGTTGAAAGCCCCGATATTTATTCGGCCAGGAGACCACACGGGATCATCCAGAGAAGCGGTGAGCGCGTCGAGGCTAGTTGTAATCGCATCCAGTCCTTCTAGCGTGTATCCCGAAGCCACATAGGCGTGCAGGGCGTTCGTCTCAAGCTCAACCACTGAGAAAGTCCCAGAGGGCCAGTGGTAAACCAGAATCTTGTTAGGTTGGGGAACTTGAGCCCCAGCCCCAACGTAAGACCAAAGAACAAGCGAGCGCGTTAAATCTGCCGCGCTGCTCATGCGGTAGTAGTAGTTAGGGTCGGCGTCTTGAAAGAACCAGCGCGCTACCTTCCCTGAGCCAAGGTTCTGCGACTGCTCTCCATCGAAGATGTAAATGTCATCGCTGGAGATGTAGAACATGACGTTCCCGGCGTCACACACAGAGCCAAAGGAAACCGCACCGCGCTTACGCTCTGACGGATAAAACCCAAAGGTTGTCGGAGGTCCTTCGCGCTCCATCCGAACAATGCCGCGCTCAAAGAATACGCTTCCCCGGTCTCCGCCAATGATGCGGACAATGGAACCGTAGTTCCCCGCTATCTGCTGGTAGTCTGATTGCGTCGTTGGGCTCGGTGTCCATGCAGTTTCATCTCCAAACCCAGACCAGCGAACGGTTGTATCCGAGTCGTCCGTATTTGCCAGAACTACGAAATCACCCACTACCGCAATTGACGTAGCCTTAGTCGGGCTTCCAGTAAGATTGCTAAAGCTGGTCCCGCCCATCGTGATAATCTGGACTTCATCAACGCTATTGGTAGCGATGACCTTATCGCCGAACTTGGCAAAGTCCCAGACAGTCTGAGCGCCTGACGTGTATGCGCCCGAGGTTCTGGATATATCAGACCAGCCAGTCCCAGAAAGGCTGTAGAGCTTTGTCGCGTCGCCCGCGTAGGTATATTCGTTCCCTGCGGTATCCGTGACGCTGATTGCCCCGCGAGCGTAAGCGCTTAGGGATGTGTTAGAGGTTGTCTGAAGACCATAGAAGGGCAGGAACAAATCCCCATTGGGAACTACGTTCTTGGCCGTGAGGGAGCCAGGGCTAGCCAGACTTCTTTCGTCTGGCAGCCAAGCCCCGAAAGGAAGTCTCTGCGAGGGCATTAGGCGGCCACCGCCTTGATGACCGCAAAGTTAAATACCGGCTGCTCTGTCGTCGTGCCTCCGGTTGTAGCAAATGAGATACGGAACGAACCCGCAGCCACCGCCGTGACTTCAAGCATGTACAGGTCCGTCCCGCTCTTCTGGCTGAGGATTACCACGTCAGTCGCAGCCACCGTGCTGTTGGTCACGGTGAAGCTCTCCCATGTCGCCGTGCCTGCCGCAGAAAACAACGTAATTGCGCCATTGGTCTTGTTTAGCGTGACGCCTGTCGTTCGGCTGGTGGCTTGGGTAACCGCTCCGCCAGTCCCTGTACCGTAACCAAGGCCAGCGGTGTCCTTGGTCATTGTGAATCCGGTATCGGCAACTCGGCAGACTTCGGCAGCCGTTACCCCATTGGCTGCAGCGCCGAATCGAATCGTGCCACCGCCTGCTGTACCAACAGCAGAGCCTAGGATGTAAGCGCCAACTGTGGCGTTGTCAAGGTCTGGACTGTAAAACTCAATTTTGCCCATCGGCTGATTGGCGGCGGTTGTGGTATCCGCATCTGTAAACCGAATGACGTTTAGCGGGGCCTCGTTGGTCAGTCCGGTGTTATTTGCTCGGATATCGAGCATCTGCTCAGGCGTTGTGAACGCGCTCCCGAGGCCAAGGTATCCTTCCGGAGAAAGCGACATCCGAACCGTCGCGCTTGTCCCGCCGTTGTCTGTCACCGAGAAGTTAAGGCGCGAGGGGATAGAGTTCGTGGCAACAGTTCCGGCTACCTGCGCAGAAATAAGCGCGCCCACATTGAAAGTTGGGGAAGCGTTATTGTCTGAGCCGTTGAACTGAATAATCCCAAGATTATCGCCGTCGGTTACCGTGCTAAGCGTGCCGATAGTTCCGCTCTTGCTCTTGTTAAATACCAAAGAGCTTGAGAAGGAGGCATTGCTTGACCAATTAAAAACCCCTAGCGAACTGTTACCAGCGGTGTTGCCTTGGATTTGATTTGCTGAAGTTGCGGCAGTCGTGATTACCTTGCTTGCAACTGCGGTCGTGTATCCCTGAATTAACTGGCCAGAGCTGTTGACAATAAACGGGGAACTGTCAGGGTTGGTAGTGTCCTCAATCTCCAGCGAGTTACCCGTGCCAAGCTGCGTGACGCGCAACGCTGCATTGGTGTTGTCGGTGACCGAGATAATGCGAACGGCGGTCACGTTCATAAGTTGGAACTGGGTCCCGTCGTAGACCACCGTATACATGAGGCCAGAGACGATTTCGCCGCCTACCAAGGCCGCCCCATTGAACTGAACAGCCTTAGCCCCCAGCGCGCTTACGTTAAAGGTAACGGCCCCTGTATTCGTTCCGCCCGCCTTGAACGTGTACAGGTCACCCTGAGCATACGCCGTCACCGTCCTGCTTGCGGTCAGCGTAACCGTGTTCGTGCCTGCCGAGGTATTTACCCCGTCAGTATCAGAGCGATATCGACTAACAGCCGCCATGACCTCTCGGGCAGCATCATTGACAGTCGAGGGCGCCATGCCCTCCGGGAATCCGTTAGGCGGAGCTGCGTTGTTCGAGGCGGCAGTGTTCGACCAGGTCTGAATGTCACTCATAGAATTTTCTCTGAAGCTGGATGGAGAGAGGCCCCTGCGACTGGTGACCACGCAGATACTCAACCGAGGCAAGCGCCGCAGCTTCCTTATACTGATTCGCCCACAATGCTGCTTCGTCCTCGGCCATCAGATACCTATTCGCCCAGAACATCGAGGCGGACAGGTAAACGTCGGGGAATTTGGTCAACAGCCAGTTTGTGGTGTTGCTGTCGCTCAATGCCGACACGCCGGGGAAGTAGATTATTTCGTAGGCGTAAGAGTCGTCAGGCGCTACGTCAAACTCGAAAACATCCGACATTGCGAAGAAGGCAGGCTTGCCGGTGCCCGAGCGCTGATACTGCCTCAGTTGCTCATCTGAGACATAAGTCAGGACAGCCGCAGGGTCCGCTGTCAGGGTGAACGAGGTCAGTTCTTGGAAGTCAGCCGGGAAGGCTAGGCTGTTTGTGCCGGCGGTCAGGGTTCCCGTCGTGCGGGTCTTGTTTCCCCGGACTCCGCCCATGTTCCCGGCAGTGCGCGGCAGGGGAGGGCGCTTAAACATCGATTCCGCCAACTGAATGAAGTTAGCGGTTTGGGCTGTCGTCAGACTGGAACGCGCAAGCCAGTCTGTAATGGCGCTTTGCAGGTCCGAATAGTTAGAGATTGCCATCTCGGCCCCCTTTTGGTAGGCCTAGATTATACCCCCATTTTTTTCCTTGCAGTAACTCGCATGTCCCGTGCTGCAATGTGGGTCTTGGGCTCCTCTATTGCGATTAACTCAAAACCCATATTTTCCAAGACATCTGTCAGCTCAACCATCGACCAGAACCATTTGTGCGTCATCTCTGGGCTCTCGTAGCTCGGGTCTCCGTACATAGCCCACATCGTCATCCGGGCGTCGAATTGTTCCCCGCTCTGAACCCTGTCGAACATATACCCCAGAACCTTATCGAAGCAGGGCATCTCCAAGACAATCTTTCCGCCAGGTTTCAACACCCGCATCCAGTCTTTAAGGATTCCTTCTACCTTCCAGCGGTAGAAATGCTCTAGAACATGGTAGGCGTGCACCTCGTCCGCGTGGTCATCCTCAAACGGCAAAGGCTCGCTGATGTCGGCTTCAAAGTCCGGCCTAATCCCCGACCAGTTGTCCGGAAGATCCACATTGATGAACCCCGGCATCAGTTTGTGCCCGCAGCCTAAATTAAGTCTGACAAGACCTTGTTCCATTTTTCCCCCACTGTTTTAGGGCTGAATCGTTCTCGGACGTATGCCTGCGCTTCTGCAATGCGGTCTGTAACGTCCAGCGTCATGGCCAGTTCCAAGCCTTGGGCGATGTTGCCGACCCAGATTCCGGGAATCTCTCGATAGGCTGGAAGCTCTCCGCAGACAGGGAACCTCCCCGCCCGGATTGCTGTCACCGCCCTGTTGGCTGACTTGCAGCGCCTAATACCTGTCGGCAAGACCACGGCCCTGCACTTACCTAGCTCCCTTACTAGGGCGTCAGGGCTCCACATTTCGCACCACGGGGCTTCTATGTTCGTCAGGACGCGCAAGGGGTAACGGATGTCTTTATGTACGTTGTACAGGTCTGGCAGGTTGATTCGGTGACCGAACCATAGAATCCCCTCGCCCATGCCCGGCGGGCTCTCGGGGTGTTCGTAGGGGTCGTCAATGACCACCGCATCCCTGCCCGTTTTGTCATGTATTAGGAGACGCATCGTCTCGCTATTACAGGTGACAACATCTGCCTTCTCGCAGGCTTCTAGGTAGTGCGGGCCTTTGTGCGGGTCGTCGAACCAGTCATCGCAGACATCAAAGACCACCTTCCGGTATTGATACCGCACGGCAGCATTCCAGCGCCAGTTGTGCTTTGAGCAGACAAGGATGTCCGTTCCTTGTTTCCATCCGAGCTTTGAAAGTTCCCGAAATGGGATGATGTTCCGCAGCCTTGTCGAGGCAATTGTTTCGTCGGTCTGTTGGAATGTGACGTTCACATAACCCCCAGTTTCTTGAGAACTCCCTCCGCATGAACAGACTTGCCCATCAGTTCAATCCACGAGCAGGAGGCGTTCATGGACTTAAACTCTTCCTGCCATTCCTCAGCGTAGTCGCACCCTCGGACCTCAGCAAAATGAGGAACGCCTTGGGTGAAATGCACTAGCTTTGCTGGCGCTTTCTCTTCGTATCCAACGCAGAAGTTCCACTCTTGCGGGATGTCTCCGACGCTCTCGGCCCACTCGAAAGTGCTGGGCTTGGTGTTCTCGTCGTCGATGTATTCAGGGGTTAGTTTCTGGCAGAGGGCGTTATCAAAGACCATCAGAGAAGGCCATTCAAAACGCTGTTGGTGCTTGGCGACGTAGACCTCGTGGTTACCGTTCACCAGCTTTCCTAGTTCGTGGACATCTCCTAGGACCAACATATCGGAGTCCATAAATACCGAAATGCCTCGGTAATTACAGAGGAACGGGGGAAGGTATCGGGAGAAGGTGAAGTCTGTAAGCCCCCGTCTGGAGATGGGGAGCTGCGGGAGTACAAGGGGAATAATCTGGACGGGCTTAGAGGCTCGCCTGATTATCGACCACTGGAGGACGTTATAGGAGACCGGAGAGCGCGGATCGATTCCGATGAAGATACGCATTTCCTCAACCTTTCAATGATGTCGTTTATATAGTTATCGTGCCGGCTCAAGAACTGAACGCTCTTGTACCAAGGTGTTTGCTCATGCCAGTGGGGCGTAGAATGCACCGCAACAATGGCAGCAACCCCCAATGCCCCGGCGGCATGGTAAGCCGTCGTCGGCACGCAGACTACCGCATCCAAACAATCAATCAGGGCAATCGTGTCCTCATAGTTGTCTGTCTGGGTTCCCCACGGGAAGTCATGAATCGGGAAGCCCTCGGTGTCGCGTTCTTTATATTCCAAGCTGATGAAGTCCGCATCCACTGATTCAAAGATAGGCCGCCAGTCCTCAAGCTGGACGTTCCGACTGAACCAACCATGCGCCCCCGGCGTTCCGCCAGTCCATGCCACGCCTATCTTGGGGCGCTTTCCCAGACTCCTCAGCAAAGCCGCCCACTGGAACCGTTTAGCAGGGTGAGTGGTAAGGTAAGGGGTTCCCGGAAAGTCCTTCACAGAGCGTCTATAGAACCGCTGAAGCTCGCTCATCGAGCATTGATAGTCGGCTTCTACTTTCCACTCGATTTCCTTCTGGAACTGTCCGCCGTAGACCTCAATCCTTGGAAAGGCAGCTTTGAATACGTCCACCAATTTGGGGTGGCAAACCAACTGTTTAACGTTGGCGCTCTTTATGGTTGTGCAGAACGCAATCTGGTCGCCTAAGCCCTGCTCTGCATAAACCAGAAGCCGTCCCTTCTGCCCCTCCCAATCTGGGAGACCATAACTCTGCTTCTCTCTGAATGCCTGATGCCCCATTCCTTTCGCGTAAGCATCCCAGCCTTCTCCGTATCGCTGGGTATGCAGACAAGCAAAGCCAAGAGCCACATGGCCTTGCGGATGTTCCTCCAAGGGAATCGCCTTGCGTGCATATTCCTCGGCCTCCTTGAATCGATAGTTCACCGCATGGGCAAACGCAATCGAGCGCAGGACGGACGGATTGTCAGGGGCTAGCTCTTCGGCCCTTAGCATGGAATCTACTGGGGCCTTGTCAATCAGGGATGCTTCGCACGTTCCCCGGACCAGCCAGCAGCGCCAGTCGTCGGGGGCTAGGGCTGTGAGCTTCTCTGCTACCGCCAGAGCAAGAGGACTCTTCTCGGTATCAATGAGGATTTTCGACATGAGGAGCAATGCCTCAATGTCGTAAGGGTTCCGAGCCAGCAGTTGCATAACCGTATGGCCGGAGAGCTGATAGTCCCCCCGGCCATAGGCTTTTTCCGCAACTTGTAGGTCTAGACTCGTCCCGTTCCCGTTCTCAGGTATCGCCATTCTGGGTCGTTCAAAAGTCGTTTAATACCGGGGGTGTGGTCTTTGTTAAAGACGTCGACCCCGTAATCTTTTTTCCATCTCAGAATGACAGAGTTGGGGATTCTGGCGACGTGCCACCACCCCTCCTTGATTCCTTTACGGGAATATTCATTGAGGCCACCACCACCCCCAACGTCATGCGTCTGGGTGCGTTTGTTGCCTTCAAGGTAATCCGCAACGTCCTGTATTTCTTCGATGACCGTCTCTTTCGTCAAGTCATCGTAGTGGTGAAACACAGAAGTGCGGGTTAGCGGGTCGTAATCAAGAAGCCTTTTTGCCACGCTTCTGACATCCCTGGCCGTCAACAGGAACCATCTTAGACGCTTTGTACGTCTTGGTGATTCCCTTCTTGCTGGCCGAGTTCCACTTAACCATCTTCTTCGCTTTTTCGTATGCCATGTTGGCCTCCAAAAGGGGCGGGGGACGAACCCCCGCCAAGGTTGAGGTCCTTACGACGTGGTAACCGCGTAGACCTTAGCAGAGGCATTCGGGTTATCAGCCACGAGGGTGCACTCGGCCAGAATCATGGAACGGTCGGAGTCGCCGGTCTTGGCAAGCTCGACATTCTGAATCGGTCGCAGGTAAGCGACAGACCAGTATTCGAGGTCAAGAGCGTAGACCTGGTTGGCAGGCATGAAGCGGTCCGCAACAATCTGGTGCTGGCCAAAGTCAGACACATAGATGTCGGCAGAGCCGATGATGGTCGCAGGTCCGGTCTGCTGGTTGTCACGGTACTGGGTCGCAATACCCGCAAACGCCGAGGCAATCTGCTTGTTGAACGAACCAGTGAAGATGACATTCGGCGAGCCGCCATTGTCCCAGCACTGCTTGATCGCGGACTTCAGCATGACTTCCGTGAAGGTCGCCGCAGTACCGGAAGTCGGGGCAGTGCCCGGAGCGCCGGAGGTAACGGTCGGGGTGGTCGCAGCGGTGCCGTTCTTCACCTGATTCGTGAAGAGCCACGCAGCAACGCCAGCCATGACGCGCGCGGAAGCAGCAGCACCCGCAGTCGCGGCCTGCGTCCCGAGGAAGGTCGCTTCCATGTCGCGCTTCAGCTCACGACCGCGCTTGGCAATCTGGTAGCTGAGTTCGTCACGGCGGCCAGCGGTGTCAGAGGCGCGCAGGGTGCCCGAGACACGCGGAACCTTGGTCAGAATCTGCGTGTAGTTACCGAAGCGGCTAGTGGCCGTCGCGGTGTTCGTATTCGCATCATCGCCTTCAACCTGCGCGTTGGTCGCAACAGCGGAATCAAGGCTATCCGTCTGCCACTCGTGGAAGGTTGAGGTCGCCTTCTTGCGGGTGACGTTGGACATGAAGGGGGTGTCCATTGGCGAGATATCATAGATGATATCTTCCAAGTCCTCGCGCATACCAACAGCGGCGTACCGCTGGAATGTACCTGTCGGAACTGCCATCTCTCTGTCTCCTTACCCGATCATTCGGGAAATTAGTGCTGCTGCGTCTTTCATGTTTCCGCTCTTTGAGAGCTTGCCACGCAGTGCACGGGTCGTTTCTGTAGCCTGTTCATTCTTGGCTCCACGAGCCCCCGGAGTGAGGGTCTTTTTGCCAAGTTTGAACACCTTGTTTTTTGCAACGGTAGTCTGCGATTTCGCAAGCCGCATGGCGTCCCTCGCCAGAAGGACCTCTCTATGCGCCTTGATATTCGAGACATACTGCGGGCTGTACCCGCGAGACAAGAGGAACTGTGCAATCTCGGCTTTTTCTCGTGCCGCGACCTGCTGGTCCCTCCATTCCGGGATGGCTTGGTAAAGCAACTGCGCCTCTCTACCCAGAAGCTCCCGCTCCTGAGAGGCCATGATTTGCGCTTGCTCCCGCTGCGCGTTTTCATACCTTACCGCCGCCTGCGCCCGTAGGTTCGCCAGTTCGCTCTGGCGCTCCTGATACTGCATTCTCAATGCAGCAAATTCTGCCGGATTGTTCTGTCGTAGCCAATCCCAGTTAATCTGGCCCATCTCCTGAAAGAACTGGTTCTCAACGTATCCAAGCAGCTCCGCCGCTTGATGTTCTTTCTGCTGGAGGGCTTGCGCAGCCTGCGTCCACTGCTGCTGAAGCTGGTTTCGAGCGTGTTCTACCTTGGCCGATTCCGCCCGCAATTTTTCCTGTTCTTTATAAGCATCCTTGAGCTGCTCAATGGTCGCCTGCTTCGGGCCATCTGGCGTGTCCAGGTTGACCTTCAGGGCATACAGGTCGGAGGGGTCTGCATCGAGGTATTCGGCGAGCTGGTTCCACTCGTCGATGGTCATCTCATCTGCTGGTTCTTCCGATGCTTCCTGCGGAGCCTCCTGTGGGGCTTCTTGTGGAGCTTCGTAAGATGCCTCTATAGGCGCTTCAGAGGATGCCTCAATGGGCGCTTCTTCTCTCGGGCGCTCAGACTCAGGGGTTAGGTAAGCCGCAATCCGAGCTTCGGGGGTCGCTTGCTGTTCGCTCATTTGTTCAACTCCTCAACTTGTTTTGATGCCATCTTGCCCGTCACCATGACCGACTCAATGTGATTCTTAATCTTCTGACAGACCTGAAACGCAAGCCACAAGGTCTCGCGCTGTTCCTGTTCTTTAGATCCACTCGCTCGCCATGCGGCCATCAGCTTTTCTTCGTAGGATGACCACGCCTCAGACCATAGAGGGGAACGCAGGATGCGCTCTGCCTCATGGCCTCGGGCTATCTCTTTATCAAGACTTGGCAACGCGGCGCTCCACGATTTCCTTGATCAAGCCGTCCTTGTCTCGGACCACTTCTTTTCGGACTTCGCTGTTGTTGATTTGGTTTTGCAGGGAGGCAATCTGGTCGGCCATCATCGCCAGCATATAGTCGCGCTGGTCTGGGCCTTTCTCCTCTTCCTTGTCCTCCTCTTCCTCCATCTCCTCCGGCTCTTCCATCTCCTCTTCAGGCTTCTCGGGCATCATGGTGTCGTAGGCGAAGATTTCGGTAATTTCCGGCTCGCCCACAAGGATTCCGCCAGGAAGGAAGTCCTTCATCTCCTGCATAGACATCTTGGCCGCGTCGAGACCCGCCTTCTGGTCGGCGATGTACTTGTCGAGCGCCCGGTCCTTGGACTTGCTTATCTCGGCCATCTGAATCTGGAGCAACTTGAGGTCGTTCTCAGTCTGGCGTCGCTTCATCTCGACTTCCATCGATAGGAGCTTCGCGTTCGAGTCTGCCGAGTCCTTCATCCCCTTCAGTTCGTTCTGCAAAGTGGAGATTTCACGCTTGAGACGCTGCTCCTCAATCTTGAGCATCATCTCGGCTTGCATCATCCGCTCTTCGGCGGCCACCTTCTGGGCGTCAACCTGAGCCCTTGCCATCTTGGACTGAGCGTCCAGCATCATCGCCTCTGCCTGTACCTGAGCCGCCATTGCGGCTGGGTCTGGCTGCGGCGGCGGCGGGGGCGGGGCCATCTTGGGGTCCATGAAGAACAGCTCAGGCGTGAGGCCCATCGCGCTGACCAGCTCTTTGTTGGCCATCCACATTTGTTCAGGCGCTACTAGCGACCCCATCGCTCCCGCCGCCGCGTACTTCTGCTGAAGGTCAATAATCTGCATCATCCCCATCACGCGGCGTTCACGGCTCTGGTTGCCCATACCGACGCGCACCGTAATGTTCTCGCGTTCTCGCCACTCTCCGGGGTTTACGGGAACCCAGCGATTGCGGAGCTTCAGGACCATTTCCCGGTCTTGGTTCTTGCTCAGGATTTCATGGATATCCTTGAACAGGGGGACGAAGCCCACCTCGGCCATGATTCGGGCAATCATCTCAATCTTCATACGGGCCGCGTCGTAGGCCAGCGCAGCCACCCCGGTGTTCACGTTGCTGAGGGCGTTCTTATCAAGGCCAGCAACCTCGTCGCCAACGCCCGTGCGCTGCTTGATTTGCTGGTCCATGTACTCCATCAGCGGAAAAGTTTCCTGCGGCAGCGGAGAGGCAGGAAGCGGGGTCACATAAGCCCCAACGCCTTGGTCGCCACGCACCCGGATAACTCCGCCAGGACGGCTTGTCAGCAGGTCGTCCATGTTCACGAACTCATCGTTCACGATAGTCCGCGAGTTGTTGGCTAGGTAGGTGTTATCCAAGACCTGCCGCAGCAAAGTGGACTTGATGTGCTGGATATCCATCGTCAGGTCTGCGATGGAGAGTCCATAGAACTTATGGGTTAGGATGACCGGGGTAGCTGTAGCAAACGGGATACGGTCGACCTCTTCCACGTCCAGCAGGGTCGCCGAGCCACCGCCATCAGGGTCGCCCGCGTAGGTCACCTTCAGGAGCTCGTCTATCCCGTCGTCGTTCTTGTCAAGGTAGAGATAGCACTCGGTAATCCAGTAAACATCCCGATTGTAGACGGTTGCCAGACCCTCATCGTCCAAGCGGTCTCGGGCAATCTTCTCGGGGGTATCTACGTCGTCAGAAGTCGGGAGGCTCTCGACCAGTTTGCGGTCGTACCCTGCTTCAATGAGCTCGCTCTTGGACTTCTGGACCCGCATATAGCAGGACCGCGCATCTTTGGCGTAGGGGCTGGAGGCTTCTCGGCTAATCCCAAAGTCCTCGGGAGCTACGGGTTCAATGCGGACTCGGCCCTTGTTCTTGGTGACCTTGAAGGCCGCCGACATGGACCCATCGTCTTCTGCAGTGACCTCGATCGGCTCGCGGGTCACCGTCGGGTCAGACATCAGCTGAAGGATGCTTAGTTCATCAAGGCCGGTGTACTCCTCCCGTTCCTCGATTTCGGCATCTTCCCACCAGATTTTCAGGATGCCGTTCTTCGAGAGAAGGGCGTCCTTCAGGAAGGTATATGTGTTGTAGAAGCCCTTGTTCTGCTTCCAGTAGACGTAGTTAACTACGTCCGTTTCCTGCTCGGCCTGCTCTTCGTCTTCAGGCCCTACAGCGTCAAACTCAACCATATTGTCGGCATCGCAGAAGATGCGGACCAAACTCGGCAGAATCCACTCGATGGTTTCCATGACCTCCCGAGTGATGACCTGACTTCGGCCCTCCGCCTCGTCTCCGTACTGCTCGCCTAGATAGTAGTCAAGCGCGGCAGCCCGCTCATTGGAGATTTCAGAACCCCAGCGCCCGATGGTGGAGGTCACCTCCATCTGGGCCTTGGCAAGAATCTGCGAGTCAGTCAGCTTGGGCATTTTTCTTCCGCCTGGTTTCGACAGAATCAAGCCTGACTTCCAGCGCCTGCATTGCGGCCTTAACCGCTGTCAGTTCAGCACTCAATTCTGCAATTCGTTTTATCAAGTAGGCGGTGTTCACAAGATGCCCCTGTTTGAGTAGCTAATGGGCTCCCATCGCTTTTCTGTCCGGCCCTTGTGCATTGCGCCAACCCTGAACGCATCAGAACCATGCGAAGCCCAGTCGTGGACGGGTCTCAGCCGGTAGGTTCTGCGCACCTCGTCGTACTCCGCTCGATAGTGCCTAAGCGCGTTCAATCCTGCCGCACAGTGTAACGCATCGAACCAGCAATTCGGCAGCATTTTTCGGACTGCCTCAATACCATCCTCAATCCGGTGCTGGGCCTGCACAACTGGCCTTTGCCCCATCAGGTCGTTAAGGGTATCCACCCGAGTCTTGCCGGTGTCTAGACTGCGCTGCTTGGCGTCGTGAGGTAGGACAATATCCCCCAGCGTCCACTTGTGCTCGCGAGCCCTCCCAAGGACCACCTGAGCGTAATGGCTTAGGGGTTCTGAGTTGTTTTCGTAGTAGTCCAGAAGTCGTATTTCCGGACCGACTCTTTGCGCAAACCATATTGCCGTTGAGTCTCCAATACCAAGGTCCCACCAAGTTTCAACAGGGTATCCTGGGTCTGCGTTGACGTTACGAAATCTTCCTGACTTTTCTGCATCTTCGAGCAAGCGGCCGTAATAAGCGCCGATAATGGCAGCGGTCCAGCT
>Ga0209358_10000656_pt1 | contig 29459 bp, 25 predicted proteins | sample LauGreFa1BDMLBSN_2_FD_187574 | JGI IMG/M metagenome (GOLD analysis project Ga0209358, IMG submission 187574) | Freshwater lake microbial communities from Lake Michigan, USA - Fa13.BD.MLB.SN (SPAdes) (version 2) | ecosystem: Environmental > Aquatic > Freshwater > Lake | place: Lake Michigan, USA...
AAAATGATCGGAGCCGATGCACTCACTCATAGCCTCATCGACAACGGTGTTGAGCTTTGTTTCACCAACCCAGGTACCTCCGAGATGCATTTTGTATCGGCACTCGACCGAATAACTGGTCTTCGGTGTGTACTCGGTTTGTTTGAAGGTGTGGTGACCGGCGCGGCGGACGGTTATTACCGCTTAAAGGGTAAGCCCGCTGCAACCCTACTTCACCTTGGCCCCGGACTCGGAAACGGTCTTGCCAACTTGCACAACGCGCGCAAGGCCCGTTCCGGCATCGTCAACGTCGTGGGCGAGCATGCACTGCCCCATATCGCTCACGATGCACCACTCACGGCTGACATCGAAGGCATTGCTCGCCCAGTCTCACATTGGGTGCACACAAGTCGAAGCGCAGCCGACGTTGGCGCCGATGGTGCTGAAGCCATTCGCGCGGCTTGCGCCAAAGCAGGTCAAATTGCAACGCTTATTCTTCCAGCCGATACCGCCTGGTCCGAGGGCGGCCGCCCCGCCAAATCGGGAGCCGCACAGGCTCGAAGCCGAGTTGCCGCCGACAAGATCGAAAAGGCCGCGCAAATGCTTCGGCAGCCCGATTGCCTTGTTTTACTGGGCGGCATCGGCGTTCGCGAACCCGCCCTCCATCTTGCCGGGAAAATTGCTGGCAAAACCGGCTGCAAGTTAATGGCCGAATTCAACAACGCAAGACTCGAGCGCGGCGCTGGCAGGGTGGACCTACCGCGTGTTCCCTATGTGGTGGAACAGGCGATTAAAGTGCTCGCCCCCTATCGTCAGGTTATTTTGATCGGTTCTAAAACGCCGGTTGCGTTTTTTGGCTATCCCGACAAACCGAGTGTTTTGCTCGACCCTCAGGCCCATGTTCTCGAACTCGCGAACGTCGATGACGACATCGTTGCCGCGCTTGAAGATCTGGTCCAGGCCTGCGACGCTAGCCATGCAAGGCCTGCCCAAGTCGCCGAGCGTGACGCCTTGGGTAAGGTTTCCGGGCCGCTCAACCCCGACAGCATTGCTCAGGTGCTTAGCGCTTGCATCCCTGAGCAAGGCATCGTCATCGACGAGTCGGTCACCACAGGGAGGCAGTTCTCCGCGACCACCCGAGGAGCCCTACCCCATTGCTGGCTCAATTCGATGGGAGGCTCGATCGGTTTTGGCATGCCTAATGCCATTGGCGCGGCTCTCGCATGCCCCGACCGGTCGGTGATATGTATGGAGGGTGATGGCTCAGCCATGTATACCGAGCAATCGCTTTGGACCATGGCCCGCGAACAATTGGCCATTACGGTGGTGATTTTTGCAAACCGCAGCTATGCGATCTTGCGTGGTGAGTTCAACGCCGTAGGCGCTGGCTCCCCAGGGCAGCGAGCAACCGATATGCTAAGCCTTGATCGACCCGATCTCGACTGGGTTGCAATTGCTCGCGGACACGGCGTGAGCGCAGAGCGTGTAAGCGACGCAGCAGGATTTCAATCAGCACTTAGCCGCGGCATCGCCTCCAGAGGTCCCTCACTGATTGAAGTATGGCTATAGCCTGGGCTGCTGCGTTGCACTAACGCGGCGGAGTCACGAACATGTATTGAACCCCTTGGGGTCCAAGCTGCGGCAAGTACCAGTACGAGCCGCAGCGATAATAATTCTGCGCTTGAACTTGTTCCAGGCTACAGCCCGCTGGCAAGGCGCTATAGACGCTTCCGTAAGCAGGAGCCATCGTTTGGACCTGATCGACGACAAGGGTTTGTTGAGGGACGCTCGAAGCAATGACAAGCGGATGGCTATAAACCACGGGCGCAGGATTAACAACCACCGGGGTGCCTGCGTGGGCGATGGCCGCCCCTAGGATGCCGCCCCCCAAGATGCCGAGCCCTACAGCCGCCATGCCATATCCCGGGCGATGACTGTAATAGCGATGATGACCATGAAAACCATGGCTGCGGATGGAGCCTGGATGCACCTGATGAAATTTGACCCGATGGCCGGCGTTGTAAGAGAGCAAGACGTCTTGGTGATAGCGCGCCCCCGCATGAGCAGCGTGCAAGCCTGCGCTCAAAAGCGCGAAACCGAGAGCAACTGATACGACAGTCCGTTTGCTTAGCATGTTGGGGCCCTCCTAGAGCTTCAATGCATATAACGACAAGCATCCTCATGCGGTTGACCGATATCAGGTCGAATCGGCGCGATAATTCAGCATCTCACAAAAAGCTTCAATACCGGGGGAATCGATGGATCTTCAATTCAGTCCTGAACACGAGCGCTTTCGCGACGAAGTACGCGAATTCGTCGCGAGCCACTTACCTGAATCGATTCGATGGAAAGTCAACAACGGTGTTGCGATTGCACGCGACGACTATATCGACTGGCAAAAGCTGCTTCATGGCAAGGGCTGGGCCGGCGTTAGTTGGCCCAGCCAATTCGGTGGAACAGGCTGGGACCCGATCCGCCAATATATTTTTGAGGAAGAACACGCAGCCGCTGGTGGACCCCGCCTACTGTCCTTCGGACTCAAGATGGTGGGGCCGGTGATTATGGCTTTTGGCTCAGCCGAGCAGCAGGCTCGCTACCTGCCAAAAATTCTAAGCGCCGATGAATGGTGGTGTCAGGGTTATTCCGAGCCTGGTGCCGGCTCTGATCTTGCGTCGCTCAAAACCAGCGCCGTACGCGATGGTGATTATTACCTGGTCAACGGACAGAAAACCTGGACGACGCTTGGCCACTATGCCGACTGGATGTTTTGCCTGGTGCGAACAGACCCACAGGCCAACAAGCCTCAACAGGGCATCAGCTTCTTGCTCATTGACATGAAGTCGCCCGGGATCACCGTGCGGCCGATCATCCTGATGGATGGTGCCCATGAGGTCAATGAAGTTTTTTTTGATAACGTTCGCGTTCCAAGATCAAACCTTATTGGCGAGGAAAATCGGGGCTGGACTTACGCCAAATACCTTCTCGGTCACGAACGAACCAATATTGCAGGCGTGGGGATTTCAAAGCGTGAATTGGCACGACTAAAGCGGATTGCCTCGCGTGAAACACGTCATGGAAAGCCTTTGCTGTCCGATCCTTTATTTTCTGCCAAGCTCGCCCGCCTTGAAGCCGAGCTCATGGCACTTGAGATTACCAACCTGCGCGTGCTCGCTGCTGAAGCCGAAAAACGCAGTCCGGGGCCAGAGGTGTCGATTCTAAAGATCAAAGGCAGTGAGATTCAGCAATCGCTCACCGAGTTAATGATGCTTGCCGTGGGTTCGGCCGCGATCCCTTTTCAACGCGATTGGATCAATGCAGGCTGGCAAGCACAAGCACCTGTCGCGCCCTGGGCCATTCCTTTGGGGGCTGCTTATTTGAATATGAGAAAGACCACGATTTACGGTGGATCCAATGAAATCCAGCGCAACATCATCTCCCAGATGGTGTTGGGACTCTAAGCGCGAGGACCGAAACGATGAATTTTCAGATCACCGCTGAGCAGCAAATGCTTGTCGACAGTGTGCAACGATTTTTAGAGCGAGACTACGGCTTTGATGCCCGACGCAAACAACTAGCCGATCCAGGATCGCCGCGTTGGCGATGGCAAACACTTGCCGAACTTGGACTTCTCGGCTTGATGGTGCCAGAGGAAGACGGAGGCATCGGCGGCAATGCTTTTGATGCCATGCTTGTTGCACAAGCCCTTGCCCCTGGGCTTTTGCTAGAACCCTGGCATGAGGTTGCCATCGAGTCAGTGCAGCTGTTGCAATATTTAAAAAGCTCCAAAGTCTCAACTGATCCATCATTCATAGCCAAACAAAGGCGGATCAGCGAAGCCCTTGGCGCAATCGCAAGTGGCGCTCGCATGATTGTTCCTGCGCACGATGAAGCGCATATGCAAGGCCAAATGATGTCGGTACAAACAAGAGCCCATCAGGCGGGCGACGGTTATGTCATCAACGGTACCAAGGTGCTGGTATGTGCGGGCGGACTTGCTGATCAATGGCTGCTTACCGCGAAGTTAGGGCATGCAGATGATGCAACCATCGCTGTTTTCCTCTTTGGCTCTGAAGTCCCAGGTGTACAGCTCAAAAGCTATCCTGGCATGGATTCACGTTGGTACGCCGATTTAGATCTGCGCGATTGCTGGGTACCGGCCAGCGCTTTATTAAGCGCCGATGGGTACGAGGCGATTCGCCAAAGTCAGGCGATCCGTTTGATGGCTTGGTGTGCCGATGCGCAAGGTTGCATGCGAGCTCTGGTTGAGCAAACCAAGCAATACCTGCAAACCCGCAAGCAATTCGGTCAAGCTATTGGAAGGTTTCAAGCACTACAACACCGTGCAGTCGATATGTTTGTTCACAGCGAACAATCGTATTCGATGCTGATTCGTGCAGCAGACGCTTGCGAACGATTAGCGTCCGATAAGCCTATCGAAGCTAATTTGTCGTCCTGCGAGCATGCCCTTGCTGCCTCGCGGCTGCTGATCGGTATTGCTGCGCGCAGTATTTCTCAAGAAGCCGTGCAGTTACACGGCGGCATGGGCGTTACCGATGAGCTAAGTGTTGGCCATTTCTTTAGAAGGCTAACGGCTTTTGAGTTGCGTCTTGGTGATACGGATTATCACAACATGCTGATGGCTAAATTATTGCAATAAACGAAGGACGAAATGGACGAGTCGCCGTAATGCCGGTAACCTTGGAAGTTCCGTAACTTCCGGCTCCTCGTGATGGAAATCTTTGCCGTCGCTTTTTTGATTCTTTTAAACGGACTTTTTGCCATGTCAGAAATGGCACTCGTGTCCTCCCGCAAGGCACGATTACAAAAATTAGTTGATGAGGGGGACACCGCAGCTGCAGCTGCACTCGCACTCAACAGCGAACCGACAAGATTCCTTTCAACGATTCAAATTGGTATTACCTCGGTGGGCGTACTTTCGGGGATCGTTGGTGAAGCAACGCTTGCAAGGCCGCTCGCTGAAGGTTTTCGCCAGCTCGGCATGGCCAATGAGCCCTCACAGTGGATTGCAACTGGCTTGGTTGTGGTCATTATCACCTTTTTATCAATCGTCTTTGGTGAATTGGTTCCCAAGCGCCTCGCGCAGGGCAATCCAGAGACCATCGCCCGTATCGTAGCCGCTCCGATGCAATTATTAGCACTGATCGTGCGTCCCTTTGTGAGCTTACTAACGAGCACCACCGAACTGGTTCTTGCAGTTTTCCCCAGGCGTATCCAAGAACAACCATCGGTGACGGAAGAAGAAATTGAAGCCTTGCTTGAGGAAGGTTCCGATGCTGGTGTGATTGAGGCCCAAGAGCACCAAATGGTTCGAAACGTGTTTCGACTCGATGATAGACAGATTACTTCGCTGATGGTGCCTCGATCCGAATTGGTAGCGCTCGATGCCGAGGTACCCACCGAGGATAATCTTGCGGTCATCGCAGCTTCCGATCATTCGCGTTTCCCAGTGTTACGTGGCGATAGCCGCGAGATTGTGGGTATTGTTTCTGCAAAGCATTTGCTCAATCAATTTTTGCGCAAAGAAGCGGCTGATATTCAACGCGCCATGCAACCTGCCGTCTTTGTTCCAGAAACATTAACTGGGATGGAATTACTTGAAAACTTCAGGGCAAGTTCGACATCGATGGTCGTGGTCATGGACGAGTACGGACAGCCTCAAGGGATTGTCACCGAGCAAGATGTTTTTGAAGCGATTGCGGGTGAATTCAAGCCACGCCACGCTGACGATGCCTGGTCAATTCAGCGCGAGGACGGCTCCTGGCTCCTCGATGGCTTGATCCCTATTCCTGAACTTAAAGATTTGCTTGGGCTGCTTGAGGTGCCCGAAGAAGATAAGGGTCGCTATCACACCCTGGCCGGCATGTTAATGCTATTGCTTGGTCGACTACCTCATGCAGCCGATCAGGTTGATTGGGCTCAATGGCGATTCGAGGTGGTAGATCTTGACGGTCACCGCATCGATAAAGTCATCGCCAAGCGGATGACCGAACCAGGCGATGCCGATGCTTAAGAACGTAATCGATACTTGATGCGGACCGTCGATCATTCATGGGACCGATCCTTCGTTTTGATTAATCCTTAGTTTGATCGATCCCAAATATTCGGCATCGAGCTCGAGCTGTAGCCTGAAATAAAGGTTTTTTTCAGGCTAGTTGCGTGACCAGTGGTTGTTTCTGCGGACAAAAAGACGTGACGCTCAACAGCGCCAATGTTTGCCCCATAGACATGAATGCTAATCGATGGCTCTTCAAGCATCGCATTGGCAACGGTGTGAACATCGCCAATACGCGGCGAGACCGCCTCAATTTGCCCACGCTCTAATCGGTGTGGATCACCAAGCGGTCGCATTAAGCCCATGTCGTCGGCTTCATAGGACTGGCAAAGTTCAGCGCCGCGCAAAACGCCGACCAAACCCCATACCGTGTGGTCATGAATCGGCGTTTTCTGGCCCATACCCCATACGAAGCTCACCACCGAAAAACGCTCAAGTGGATCACAATGCAGTAAGTACTGCCGATAAAACTGCGGGTGTGCCTGCGCACACGAAGCCGGCAGCCAGGCGTCGTCAGCAATCAGCGTCTGCAGTAAAGGCTTAACACCTTGAAGCAGGACCGCTTCATCGTCGGTCTTGTCAACGAGCCCCGTGAGCTCCTTAACGAAGTCGCGAAGCGGCTGCAGTGCTTTTGATTTCACAAAAACTTTGCAATCCGATTACTTTCGCTTGACCTTCTCTAGCATTTTGAAAACCGACTTGCTCGCACGTGAAAACTGTCGCTTGAGCAGTTTGGGTAATGCGCGACGCTCTAGGGTGTTGCGACGTGTACGTGAACGTTCTGCCATGATGAACCTCGGTATAACGGGTAAAGCCAAGGAGTATATCAAGCAGCGTCTCAGCGCCCTTAAAATAATAAGCGGTATTGCGCTTAACGGGGCGATTCAGGCGAATGATGCGCGATCCAATGCCTTGCAATGGCATCACGGCGACAAATCCACACGCGATCATGCGTCTCGACATAATCAAGGAATCGTTGCAGCGCCCTCATGCGACCTGGCCTGCCAAGCAAACGACAATGCATGCCAATGGACATCATCCGCGGACACGCTTCACCTTCAGCATAAAGCACATCGAAGCTATCTTTGAGATAGCTAAAGAAGTGATCTCCCGTGTTAAACCCCTGTGGTGTTGCAAAACGCATATCGTTTGCATCAAGCGTGTAGGGCACGATCAGATGTGAACGCAGCGAGCCATCCCCACAAGCTACCTCAGTGAAAAAAGGCAAATCGTCACCGTAGTAGTCACTGTCGTAGAGAAAACCGCCTTGTTCAACCACGAGGCGCCTGGTGTTGGGCGAATCGCGGCCGGTATACCAGCCCACCGGTAAAGCGCCCGTTAGCGACTGGTGAATAGCCAGTGCTTTTTGCATATGAGCGCGCTCGCTTGCTTCGTCCATGGCCTGATAATGGATCCAACGCCAGCCATGGCTGGCAATTTCATGACCAAGTTCGCCAAAAGCTTGTGTAAGCTCAGGATGCCGTTGCAAAGCCATGGCGACCGCAAATACCGTCAAAGGCAGCTTGCGGCGTTCAAACTCCTTCAAAATCCTCCAAACACCAACCCTTGATCCATATTCATAGATCGAGTCCATGCTCATGTGGCGATCGGGATAAGCGGCAGCGCCAACAATCTCAGAAAGAAATTGCTCTGAGCTCGGATCGCCGTGCAAGACATGATTTTCACCACCCTCTTCGTAATTGAGCACGAATTGCAAGGCAATCTTGGCCTTACCCGGCCAATTGGCTTGCGGTGGATTCCTTCCATAGCCGATCAAATCTCTGGGATACGAGGCTGACGAGGTTCCTGAACGTGCAGCTGGATGATTTGATGCGTGGCTGCTTGAAGCTTGGTGATTTGAGGGATAGCCGCTCGAAGCTTGGTGATTTGTGGCATGTGATGGCATGGGATGTTGCTCCAGATACAGAAGACAATACCGATGCTTGAGACAATACGCATCAAATCACCGGAGTTTGATCATATGACGATTCATTATCGCCAAGACTATCGCCCTTTTGGCTGGACGATTCACCAAGTTGAGCTTTGCTTTGATCTGGACGCTGAGTCCACACTGGTGCGTAACCGCATGCAATTAACGCGCAAGCAGGCAATTGCTGCACAGGACAGCAATGTCGTGGATAAAGACCATCGTTCCGATGAACAAAACAAGCTTGTTCTTCATGGAGAAGATTTAGAACTTAAGTCGATATCGCTTGATGACCAACCACTTGAATCAGATCGATATCAATTAACAAACCATCAATTGATCATCGAGCATCTTCCCGAGAGCTTTTGCCTTGAGACGGTTGTGCGCATTAAACCGTCTGAAAATAGTTCGCTATCTGGACTATATCAATCTGGAGAGAATCTGCTTACCCAATGCGAAGCAGAAGGCTTTCGCAGGATTAGCTTTTTTGCTGACCGTCCGGATGTGATGACTCGCTACAGGGTCCGTTTGCGAGCAGACCCCAACCGCTACCCTGTCTTGCTGGCAAATGGCAACTGTTTATCGACCACAACGCTCGATGATGGAAGGCTTGAAACGTTATGGGAGGACCCTTTCCCCAAACCCAGCTATTTATTTGCCATTGTTGCGGGGAGGTTGGTTGCAACAGAGGCTCGCATCAAGACAGCGAGCGGCAAGGACGCTTTATTGCAGGTTTGGGTTGAGCCTGGAAACGAAGACAAAACCGATTGGTGTATGGCGTCCTTAATACGGGCACTGCGCTGGGATGAGCAACGATTTGGGCTTGAGCTTGATTTAGAGCGCTTCATGATTGTCGCCACAGCCGACTTCAACATGGGGGCGATGGAAAACAAGGGTTTAAACATCTTCAATACAAAATATGTTTTTGCACACCCCAGGATGGCCACTGACGCTGATTTTGCTGCAGTAGAGTCAGTGGTAGGTCATGAATATTTCCATAATTGGACCGGCAATCGGATTACCTGCAGAGACTGGTTTCAACTCACGCTCAAAGAAGGATTAACGGTTTTCAGGGACCAAGAGTTCTCTGCTGATATCGCGGCCGAGGCAAGCGCGGATTTGGGCGATGTGGCCTCAAGAAGCGCAAGAGCCGTTCAGCGCATAGGCCATGTAAAAGTCCTCAAAGCCCTGCAATTTCCTGAGGATGCAGGTCCCATGGCACATCCTATTCGCCCCGATTCTTATAGCGCCATTGATAATTTTTATACCATGACTGTTTATGAGAAAGGCGCTGAGGTTATACGTATGCTTCAAACCATGCTGAGTCCACAGGGATTCAGACAGGGAATTGATCGTTATATCCAAAACTACGATGGACAGGCAGTCACCTGTGATGATTTTCTGGATGCCATGGCCCAAGCCAATCAGCGATCGCTCGCGTCGTTTCGCAACTGGTACAGCACCGCGGGAACGCCTGTTCTCACTTGCAGCCAACGCAGCGATGGGGAAGATTTAATACTGCGAATTCAACAAGGATCACCTCAGCACCGAAACCCAAAGCAACAACAGCCATCGGACCCGTTGCCGATTCCAGTGCTGATCGGCTTCGACGCAGAAGTAGAGGCTGAGCTTTGGGAAATCGATCAATGGGATCAGGAAAGGCGATTCATTGGTAGGGCTGGCGCAACACCTTCGCTGCTCAGAAACTTCTCTGCCCCAGTGCTGCTTCATGACGACCTAAGCATCGAACAAGTCGCCAAACTCGCGCGATGTGATGGTGACCCCGTAAATCGCTGGATGATGATGCAACGACTCATGAGTGCTGCGATCCTGGGCATCGGTAGCGAAACACCCGTGATCGAAGCCCTCAAGGTGGTACTTCTTGATAAGGCACTCGATCCGGCGTTTGCCGCCTTGATGCTCAGTTTCCCGCCAGAGCTCGAACTTGCCCAGGCCGTGCCGGTATTCGACCCGCAAGCCCTAAGGCTGCAACGCAATCTGTTAATGAAGACCTGTGCTGATGAGCTTGGCGGACTGCTTGGCGATACGGTGCACGACCTGCGAAGCGTCGACGCAGCGCGTCCTTATGAGCCAAACCCAAGGCAGGCTGGCGAGCGCGCCCTTGGCCATGCAGCACTTGTGCTGTGGTCATTCGGCAGCCAGCCGCGGCAACAGCTTGAAGTACTTCGTGTGGCTGAGTCGCTGTGTAGCCCTGATGCGCATATGACCAATCGGGCTGCCGGTATGTCGGTACTGATGCGTCAGGCAAAGCCCATCCGTGAGCAAGCGCTCAAAGCCTTTGAGCAACAGTTTATGGATGAGGCCCTTGCCATGGATCGCTGGCTTGTGATGCAAGCCACAAGACAGCGCCTTGATGGCGAGCCAGCGGTACTGGATGACGTCATTCGCTTGAGTAATCACGCTTGTTTTTCGATGCGAAATCCGAATAAGGTTCGCGCCTTGATTACCACCTTTTGCCATGCCAACCTCGCTGAGTTTCATGAGCCGAGCGGACAGTCTTACGCCTGGTTCGAACAACAATTTTTAGCACTTGATGCAATCAACCCCCAGGTTGCTGCCCGCTTAGCACGCGCCATGGATCGATGGCCTTTGCTCATCGAACCCACCAAAGGACTAGCGAAAGCTTGCCTTGAGCGTCTTGCAGCACATAAATCCTTATCCCCCGACAGCACGGAGATCATAAAAAGTGCGCTGCAAAGCCAGGGCTAGCTGGCAAGCGGATTAAGCTAAACCATCCTTGCACGCATCCATTGATCGAGAAAACACGATGAACTCAATCCACACCCACGATATCCCAGGCCCAATTAGCCTGACGCAATACTTAATTCAAAAGCAGCGGCAAAGCGCATCGGCTTCATCAAACGCCTCAGGCGCATCGAGCGTATCTGCTCCTTCTGCCGCAAGGGCTATGACCGGCGAGTTAAGACTCTTGCTCGAAGTGGTGGCACGCGCTTGCAAGCGAATTAGCTATGCGGTCGGCAAGGGCGCACTGGCAGGACATCTTGGTGATGCGGGCAACACCAATGTTCAAGGCGAAGCGCAAAAGAAATTAGATGTGATCGCCAACGATGTTCTGCTTGAGGCCAATGCCTGGGGCGGTCATTTAGCGGCAATGGCTTCAGAGGAGATGGATGAGCCCTATCCGATTCCTGATCGTTATCCGCGCGGTGAGTATTTACTTCTTTTCGATCCGCTTGATGGATCATCCAACATCGATGTGAATGTCTCAATTGGAACGATTTTCTCGGTTTTGCAAATGCCCGAAGCTGGTGCAGAGCCCAAGACGAGCCACTTCTTGCAATCGGGTCGCCAGCAACTCGCAGCCGGCTATGCGGTTTATGGGCCATCGACTCTGCTCGTGCTTACCGTGGGCGATGGTGTGGCCTGTTTCACGCTGGATCGTGAAACAGGCAGTTGGTGGCTTACCCAGGACAAGATGCAGGTTCCCAAACAAACCCGGGAATTTGCAATCAATGCCTCAAACGCTCGCCACTGGGAGGCACCAGTTAAGCGCTACATCGATGAACTACTTGCGGGCAAATCAGGGCCGCGCGCTGCTGACTTCAACATGCGCTGGGTTGCATCGATGGTGGCCGATGTTCATCGCATCATGACCCGAGGAGGTATCTTTATGTATCCCCGTGATGCGCGTGATCCTTCCAAACCAGGACGCTTGAGGCTTATGTATGAGGCCAATCCAATGGCCATGTTAATCGAACAGGCAGGAGGCGCAGCAAGTACGGGCATAGGGCCTATCTTAGATGTAAACCCGGAGGCTTTGCATCAACGCGTTCCGGTGATTCTTGGATCGATGGAAGAAGTAGAACGTGTTGTTTCTTATCACCAACAATCAAACTAGTGGTGATCGGCTATCAGACCACGAATATGTGCCTCAACCGATAAAGCAAGCGCTTTTAGGTTGTAGCCGCCTTCCAATAAAGAAACGATTCTTCCCTGGGCAGCCGAACGCAACGATAACTGATGCAATTGCTCGGTCGCCCAAGCATAGTCTTGTTCGGTCCACTTAAGTTGCGCAAGCGGATCATCGCGATGCGCATCAAATCCTGCAGAGATCAAAATGAGCTCGGGGTCGAAAGCTTCGAGCGCAGGTATCGCTTCGTTGATCCAGCGTTGGCGTAGCGTTGCGCCATCAGAGTAAGGAGCCAAAGGTATATTACAAGTATTATCACCAAGCGCTTCCATACCGCTGTAGGGGTAAAGGGGTGACTGAAAGCTGTGCACCATGAATACATGAGCATCCCCGGCAAGAATTTCTTCGGTACCATTGCCGTGATGGACATCCCAATCAACAATAGCCACGCGTTCAAGACCCCGCACGGAGCAAGCATAGCGTGCCGCAATCGCAATGCTATTGAAAATACAAAAACCCATCGCGCGATTGGATTCGGCATGATGGCCAGGTGGGCGAACATTGCAAAAAGCTCTGATAAAGCTGCCGTCCAAGACATGGTCAACCGCAGCGATCGCAGCGCCAGCCGCCGTCAATGCTGCTGACAGTGTCGACTCATTCATCGCTGTATCGGCATCAAGCTGCTGCGTATGCCCAGCACGAGGCGCCAGCGTAAAGACCCGATCAACATAGGTTGGCTCGTGTGCACGCAGCACATCTTCACGGCTTGCTGGCTTAGCATCAAAACAAGCTAATTGCTCGAGGAGACCGACCGATCGTAAGTGCGCATCAATCGCCAGGACTCGTTCGGGGCACTCAGGATGGCCCTCACCCATATCGTGGCGGGCGTAAATCGGGTCATAGGTATAGCCCACCAGCATAGCTCGACCTACACTAAGACATCGGATCGGGGTCGACGATCTTCAAGACGCGTGACTCGCCGTTGTGGCGCACCCGAGCACCCAGATAGAAAATCTCGACCGATGACGGCTGCTCGGTCACCACAGTGAAGGGCGCCTTCCCGAAAATCGATCGCGCTTCATTAGCCGACAAAGACATACGCTCAACCCGACCATCCGCGCTACGCACACAGACTTTCTGACTCACACCCGATGCAACATGCACATACGGGGTGTTTTTAAGCCGACTGACCGGCACGACCACGCTTGCCATGCGGTCAGACACTTCGCAAAGATCCAGATTCCTCGACTCGGGTCCGCTTGATGGCGCAACAGCCACAAGGCCAGTTCTGTTGTCTGGGCCTTGACTGTTATTGCCTGCGCCTTGCCTATTGCCAGCTGATCCTTGATTACTTCCTACCTGACCCTGGCCACTGGCAGCCGCGCCCTGGCTATTGCCGGCCAGTCCTTGGTAATTACTCGCATCGGCTAAAGCCTTGCGGTCGGGATATCGCAGCTCCTTGGCCGCCGATCGGCTGCGCTCCTCAAGTCCCGGCTTATCGCCGGCGCGCTTATTAGAGGCCTCATCTTTGCGATTAACCGTCTCGCGGCCCCTGCTTGTCGCACCGGCCGATTGGCTCTCTGTGGGCTTACTCACAAAGGGTTGCGGATAATCAAGTTCACTGGGCTTGGCCAGCGCAAGATCAACCCTTCCGCCTTTAGCAAGCTCAACCGGCCGCGCATTGAGCGCCGACGGCGGATCATCAAAACGCTGCTCAACCACCGATAAGGGGTTAGACATTTGTCCCGCGCGTTGATACTTCCAGGCGTCCACGCTAAACCAAATGGCAAGCGCAGCGAGAATCCCGCCTGCAAGCACGTATTCGGTGCGGGCTCGTCGACTCTTTCTTTTACCCTGCCATCGTCGCAAATCACCTGTACCCTCGTGGGCCTTGGCAAGTGCAAGAGATACGTCGTGCTGCCTTAACGCGCTCGCTTCACTTATCGCTAAGTTTAAAGCGCTTGCACTTTCCCCGGCTGACCGACGCGGATCGCTGGTCTTCGGAACTTGCGCAAACAGCGCTGAGGCATCAACGCTCAACACGGCAGCATACTTTTGCGCAATCTGCTTTCGATGATTGTCGTTATAAAAGCCGCGGTCCTCGCCCTCTTCAAGCGATCGAAGTTGCGTTTCGGAGACCATGAGTTCTCGTGCCCAAGTGGCAAGCGAAACCCCACGCCGAAGTCGTGCTGCTTTGAGTAACTCTCCGTTCATCGATGAAGACATGCGATTATTAGTAAGGTTTTAAGCAAGAGCGCTGAGGATCGGGAGTCTTTCAAAGCTCCTGCACGCTCCCGATACTACACAAAAGGCCCTTGAGGGCCAAAGTTTATGCGGCATCTAGCCAACACTTGTAGTTTCGCAGGCGCGTCAATCGAGCTACATCTGCCATTCCTGGTCTTCGTCAGCCGTAGCCATCACCACCCGCATGACATCGGTCATTGAGATCATGCCCACGATGTCCTCGCCTTCGGCAACCGGCAGGTGCCTGAATTGATGCTCGGACATGATTTTCATGCACTCGGCAATCGTGGCCGTGCGATTAATCGTTATGACATTGCGCGTCATGATGTCGCCCACTGTTACCTGCTCAGGATCAAGTCCTTTCGCGACAATCTTATGGGCGTAGTCGCGATCGGAAATAATCCCGCACATTTTATCTTTTTCATAAACAACTAAACAGTGAATATGTTTTTCAACCATCAAAGTCATCGCATCTCTGACGATCACGTCTGGATTGGTATGTATTAATCCAATTTTTTTTTCAGCAAGAATTTCAGCAACGTTTTTCATACTTCAAGCCTCTTTCAAAACACTTGGTCGATGAGTTAATCACATTCAAGCGGACAATTCGGAATTGTCCTATCTAAGCAACTTGATTGACAGCAAAGTTTGGTTATATGCTCACTTTCTCGAGTTTTTAATTTAAAGTCAATAGTTAAAGCTATCGCTAATCTTTCACTACTAAAGCTCCAGCACCTAAGCAAGATCGTCACCCATCATCAAAGGAGGCAGAGAAATGCCAAGAATGACCTACGAACACCTACAACGGCAAATTCAGAAGCTACAAGCACAGGCAAAAAAATTACAAGCCTCACGAGATTCCAAGAAAAACAAAGCGGTATCGCAAGTGACTGCCCTGATGAAGAAGCTTGGAATTACAGTTGAAGACCTGCCAAAGACTAACGCCAAGCCCGCAAAATCGGGACAGAATCGAAAAGTAAAACAAAGCCCGAAAACTCGTGGTCCGGTGGCACCAAAATACAGAGATCCCGAAACCGGTCAAACCTGGACTGGTCGCGGCAAACCGCCAGTATGGCTTTCAGCGCGACTGGCACAGGGGCGCAACAAAGAGGAGTTCCTGCTGAGCAGCCTAAATGAGAACGCACAGCCGGAGAACCCACAGCCGGCGATCTAGCTGCACAGCTCTCCTCACAAATCGGTTTGATCAATACTTCAAATGAAGTTACCATCAAAAATTGGAACTGGCTTTTGCTCTATGAGTCCGATTTGACAATCTGCAATCAGACCGACCAACTCGATAAAAGCCGAGCGCTCGGAGCCCTGGAGGCCGCGGTCCAGGGCATCTAAAGCCTGCATTAAAGTCAAACCGTCGAGGGCAGTATTTCTTGATACGCTTTGCGGATTTTGGTGCCAAGCAAGCAAACCCGCCGCATCGGCCAGAAACGCCGAAGACCATTTACCGTCGAATTTTAAAACCTGCATTTCCGTCTGATCAACCGACTTTTTCAACACGAGGGTCTCGTTCAGCCTAAAACCACCTAAAGACGACTTCACGACCTGCAACTCGTCATAAAATCTAATTTTGTCATTTGCGAAATTCAGTTGCTCAATATTCTTGACAAGATACTCGCCGAACGCACTGGCACTTGAAATCGCTACACTTTTATCTGGTAATACCTGGAACGTAAAGTGACCGGCTCCGATCAATGCCTGGCCGAAGGAAATTTCGTCAAAACCTTTTCCACCGTCGATGGTGACAGGATATTGAGGGTATTGATTAAGGTTAAATAAATCTGCAGCGTCGGTTCCTGTCAATGACTGTACATAAGGATCTAGGGAATAATTCATAGTTCTAAATTTGTCAGTAGGGACTCTGTTTACGTTTAAATATATATCTATATCGATTCAATTGATGTATCTTTCACCATCCTTATCGATAGCCAAAAATCGCAATCCACTACTTCGAAGCAAGCTTAGGGACTGCAGTCCCCCCAGCATAGCTAGCGTGGAAAGACCACCTGCTTGGATGGCGTAAGCACCCACAACAGTTACCGAGTCCCAGTGCTCAACAGGCCACCCTGTTCGCGCATCGAGAATATGTCCAAGTCGACGCCCGTCCTTTAACTGATATCGTGCGTAGTTGCCACTCGTTGTAACAGCAAGGTTTACTACTGGAATCTGGGCAATCTCTATTTCAACCTTCTGTTTAGGCATCGGATTGGCGATGCCAATCAACCACGGCTGGCCCGTCTCTCTCGCACCAATGACGCGAATGTCTCCAGCCAAGTCAACCAATGCGCTTGACACGCCCATTGATATCAACAGCTCACAAACTTTGTCGATCGCAAATTCTTTCGCAAGCCCGCCGAAGTCTAACTCCATGCCAGCAACTGGCAAATGGATTTCAGCATAGGGTCCTAGCCGCCGCCGTTGAACGACTGGCCAAGAAACCAGCTCGCGACAGCGGTCAATTTCGCCCTGTGTTGGAGTAACTGCGCGTGGATCACGAAAGTCCCAGACTCGCCGATATACTCCTGAAGTTATATCAAAGGCCCCCCCGCTAGCTTCAAATAAAGCACTTGCTGCATCAAACAACCAATTAGTATCGTGGTCGACTTCCGTCCAAAGACCCGAGCCTGCACGCGCATTTATCGTGGAGATCAAACTATTCGCACGGTACCGGGAATACCGGGCTTCAAGAAGCTCGATGTGCGCCTTAGCGGCAGATACCACCAACTCAAAGCGTGATTTCTCAAGACCGTCAATAATAATACGACCCAATCCACCCATAGCGAGAAACCGATCTGTATACGTTAAGCCTTCAGGCAAAGCCATTGATCTAAAACCAGCTTGTATAGCCCAACTGAATCCAGCGTGCATGAAATCTCGGTAACTCCGGCTGATTTACTGTTGCACTGTTTGCGATTCGAAACCAATCGGCATCTTGTGAATAACGCTCTACACGCAGATCGATTTGTTGCCTAGGGTCATAACGTGGCCCCCAGCGCTTCGAAAGCTTTAAACCCAAAGTCATGGCCCCAAAGGCCGATAGTCTTTGATCCAAAGAAACGATGGTCGAGCTATCTATACCGGGTGGACGAGGAATCGCCTTCGTTACCGTCGGTCCGATATAGAAATTTGCATTTTTTTGGTTGTAGAGCCTGATGGAAGGTGTCAAGACCCACTCGTGATTAACTGGTTGCGAACTAACACTGAGAAAGTGAGCCCACTCCCAATTCAACATATGTGACTGCACGCCGTAGGAGTCGACGTACCGACGATAGGAAATCCTGCTGATGGCATCCAATGGAACAAGGTGTTGATACCAACGTAACATCGCAGTGTAACTATCCTTAAAATCAGGCCGTTGATCGAGCAACTTATAAGGGTCAGAAAAGTAGCCATTGCCATGCGAACCCGACACTGAAAATTGCGCTAAGGTTTGCTGATTCCAAACTCGCGTGTAGCCCACGAGCCAATCATTTACATTTTTCCTTCGAGGGCCTGTTCGGAGTGTTTGAATATTGTCATCGGAATGAGATACGGCCCAATTCACTGTTGAATGCTTCGCATCAAACACAAATGATCCACTCAAAGAAATTGCCTGCGAAAAGTAGTCAGACTCTCGAGAAACCCCGCGCCCGATAGTAATCGTCGAGGTGTCGAACACTCGTGTAATTCGAACATCTTGCGCATAACGTTGATCAACAACTGCCCGAATCATTTGAGCGTGGTACATCGGCGAAGCCCCGGAAATAGCATCGCTGGTCAATTGCGCATCAAAGATCCAGTCGCCGCTTGCCGAACCCCAGTCGCCCGTCTTCTCATGAAGGCCCGGGTTGTTAACTTGAAAGGGAACCCTCAACAATACGCTTTGGGAGCGAACATCGACTCGCTTGGCACCAGGCTGCCAATCCTGATAATCGGTCGACTTGAAGGAAAACATGCCTCGTTCGAGACCAACCTGAGCACCACAAGGCGTCACGCCGCTTACCACGAACAATGATGCGCCGGAAATTAAGCCAACGAACCTCGCCGCTTGGTGGCTAGTTACAGCCACAACCACCTCCGCCAACGCTCGCACCACCCGAAGATCCTTCTTTACTAAAATAACGATGGTCAGCTAAAGCACGGTCTAGACGATCTGGGTCGATAAGCATTTCGTACTGTGCCAGGTATTGCCGCTCCCAGGCTTCGACACGGACGGGGGCGAAGCTTTGGGTCGCACAACCACAAAGACCGGTAGCGATGAAAAATAGTACAAAAAAATCGATTCGTCTGGCGACTTTTTCTCTACGACCGCCCATTTGCTGCCCTTTGCTCGTTGAGAGCACCAATAACCTTAGCTTCGAGCGCACTCGTGTCTGACATCCGAAAACCCTCATGAGCAGCCACTAAACCGCCCTGGGATGAAACAAGGTAACTGCTCGGCATGACGCTGACGCCAACTGATTTTGCATAAGCTCCTAATGAATCACTGCACGTCGGAAAACTAACGGGGTGGCGCTGTAGAAAAGCTAAAGCATCCCTTCTATTTCGGTCAAGGGATACACCGATTACCCTCAGTCCATCGGCCTTATAACGCTTATAGAGGATGTCATACCAAGGCAGGGAAATCCTGCAAGGCCCACACCATGACGCCCAAAAGTCTATGATCGTGAGTGGAAATTCAGACCGAGAACCCACCAACATACTTCCTTGCTGATCTATCAGCAACAATTCAGCAACTGGGAAAGTGGCTTGCGGCATGATCGTCGAAGCCATCGCCACAGAAGTCAATCCCTTGGGAGTGTTGTACCCGAGGGCGGACCCGAGCATTAGCAATATTGCACGACGCAAACTCACTTCACGTGGAGCGGGCAACGGGAATCGAACCCGTATCTGAGGCTTGGGAAGCCGCTGTTCTACCACTAAACTATGCCCGCTAATACAAAGTCAAAGCGTTTCGATTATGTCCCAAAATCTTGATCTCTACACATCAACTCAAACCACGAAGTCATTATTGAAAATTGGAACACCATCGACAATATTGCAGTCAGCAATTAGTCCTATGAGCTCGATGAACGCTGTTCTTTCAGCACCGAGCAATCCCCGATCCAATGCCCCTAGCGCTGCGTCAAGACTCAATCCGTCCAAACTCGTATTTCGGTAAGGATTCGACTTGTCCTGATGCCAAAGCAATAGGGCACGTGCATCATTTCTGAACCCCAGCGTATAAATGCCGTCGTACTTAACAACCTGCATTTTTGAACTATCGTCGGCCTGCGGTCCGGTCTTAATCTCGGTCATCGAAAACTTTCCCGGCGAGACAACGTTGATTCGAAGTTCGGTGTGCGAGACTAAGTCGGCTTCTGCATAAAGCGTCTCGAATGTATACGCACGCCCAGCAAAGATAACCGCTTCAATTTCCTCGAGAACATCTCTCCCGATGGTAGAACCGAAAATCACCAGTCGATCCGCGACGACTTCCATCCCATAGGTGGATTTCGATGAATAATAAACCACCGTGTCATTGTCGGAGCCACCAATCAAAAGGTCGTCGCCAGCTCCACCTTCTAATGTGTCGTCACCATCACCACCATCCACGGTGTCAGCGCCGTCATTGCCGAACAGTTTGTCGTTACCTTCGGTACCCAGTAAAACATCATCACCCGCACCGCCCAACATCGAGTCATTACCGTCGCCACCATCAAGGCTGTCTGCGCCATCGCCGCCGCTTATAGTGTCCGCATCTGCATCCCCATAAATGAGGTCGTTTCCATCGCCACCGACAAGGGAGTCAAACCCGAGACCTCCATCGATGGTGTCTTCGCCAATGCCACCGTCCAGTGTGTCATCGCCCTGAGAGCCGAAAACCGAATCCCGACCATCACCTGCGATTACCTTGTCATCGCCATCCCCTGCATCAATCTCGTCATCACCGCTTCCCGCTGTAATCGAATCATTCTCGTCACCGCCATAAATCGTGTCGTCACCATCACCGCCACTGAGGGTGTCGTTTCCAAACTCGCCGTCAAGATAATCGTTTCCTGCACCGGCGCTTAAGGAATCCGCGCCGTCGCCTCCATCAAGGGTGTCACGACCATCACCTTCACCTCCGTCGAGGGTGTCATTGCCGAACGATCCCACGAGCGAGTCAGCACCCGCACCCCCGTTGAGCCTATCATTTCCGTCGCCGCCATCAAGCGAATCGTCGCCCGCACCACCGTTGAGCGAATCATTATCTTCACCGCCAGTAATCAGGTCCTCGCCATCGCCACCGAGCAAGGTGTCATTACCCCAGTCGCCAGACAAACGATCTACACCTGCTCCCCCGGAAATTGAATCAGCGCCATCGCCGCCTTCAATAAAATCATTACCATCGCCACCATCAATTGTGTCGTCGCCCTCACCACCGCTTATGGTGTCTGCACCACCCTCTGCGCGAATCAAATCGCTTTCAAGAGTGCCTGATAGGCGCTCCGCCTCTGGTTTACCTGTGATTTGAGCCATAACAATCCCCAATACCTGTTTCTAACCGTACCTTTACCAAGGCTTCGTTTGACGCTCGATCAATGACTCATTTTTATCACGATCGGTCAATATCTGAAAATGCTTGCCTGAGCCTTGGCAAGCTTCGGTTGAGATAGTCAACGCCTAGTCGGTCGCGATTCATAAATTGAATCAAACTATCGCCAATTCTCGGGACCACGCCATACCCTGTTGTAATAATATTGTCTTTTTCTAAAACCTTGGATTCGGCCGAGTAATTCCACTGATTTGATCCGCGCAAATCAAAGTGACGAAAACCTGGAGCATATCGAGGTGTAAGAGGGATTTGTATTTGAAACCCTGCAAATGAAACTAAAGGCTGAGCATCATTCATCTGCGTACGCCTGAAGTAAATTGCTAAGGAAGTATCGCCCTGCCAAAATCGCTGCGTTAAAAGGTACCCTTTGTCACCGGACCAAAACTTCCCGGTTTGCAACTCAGTATGCAAAAAAGGAAAACGACTCGGCGCGTAACGCCAGGAGACAAGTCGAGGAGTACGTGGCAGAACCCATTCCGGATATGGCTCGTATTTGAATCGAGCGGTGCTTAGTCCCAAACGCACCTGCCCGTCTAATGCCTGCGATGCAGACTCTAAATGCCAACCTTTCCAATAAGTGTAGGCCGTACCGACACTAGCTCGGAAGTATGTACCTAATCCTTCAACCGGGATGATTTGGTGTAATAATTTTCTGTTCGTTATCGGAATGAATCGTAGCGGGTAAAAAGCCCTCCCCTGCTCAAAATCTTCTGACTTGATCGCATCCACGGGCACAAGGCGGTTGTAATCGAAGTATGCTCCAGGCCATAACGGCAAAAGCCAATTGAAGTTCATTGCTGTTGCAATATCGAGCGCTCCGTATTCAGTCCCAAGCCCAGTGGTAATCGAGGGGCTCATAACAAGTTCGGGACGAAATCTGGGTTGCCAACTGCTAGTCCAGTTACTTGGTTCGGGATTAAATGCAAGCGGATCTACAAATTGGAGCACCTCCCCATTCGAACAACCCTCGCCAGTCAGCAAAAATCCTTTCGCGCACCGAGCGCTACCTTCAAGCGATGCGACAACGACGCTACGTTGACTAATCTCAAGTCTAAAGCTTTTGTCAGTGTCGCCGTATGCAGCCGCAATCACGCCCAAAGCGATGCCAGCTGCATCCAGAATATTCCACTGTAATGCCGTGTTTTCGACCCGGATCAAAACCCGCTGGCCTTGCTCCCCGAGCCGAACCTCGTGAAATCCTAAGCCAGTAAGGCGCTCGCGTACTTCATTTGGATCAATCTTTACGATTGCCCGAGCGCCTTTGCTGTTATCTTTTCTCTCGGAAGCAGAACCCCAAACACCACCACCAAGTGGTACGTTGAAACCGAACCCTAGCCACTGCCTTTCCGTCAATGGTCCATCCTGCATACCTCTAGTACCGTAAACATAGGGCACCATGCCCAATGAACCTATGTCAACGGGATGTTGCGCCATAACACTCAACCAGCGATCACCGCCGATTTGTTCCGCACTAAGACGTAACCACTTGAGGGGTGCATAGTGAACAGCCGCAAAAGATCCATGAAGCGGCGCTGTTGCTGACTTTGCTTGTGCAGAACCAAATGAAAATTCGTAGTCTTTCCATCGTTGGGTTGCAACCGCGTAATAAGACCGAAATTGGGTCGCTGCACCGCCGCCATCGGTATAGCCAAGGGCCAAACTTGGCCAGCGCATTTCGTCCCAAGGCACTGGCAACTGGAATTTCATCGACGCTGAAAAATCCCTGATTGGACTAGGAACCCGGCAACCCACAAGGCGAAACAGGTCGCACCCAAGATCTTGGGTTGCGAGCCGACCAACAAATTCAAATCCTGGTGCCAGACCAAAGCCTAGCTGATAGTTATACCCGTGCGGATAAGCTGCCCCGGGTAATTGACGGTCATGCGTTGCCGAAACGCTTCCAAAAGGGAGCGTGAACGCGCTTGGCGTCATCACGCCGCCAGAGTAGCCCTGGGGAGATAAACTGCGGGAGGCGGAAAACGTTTGCGCTTCAGTCTGGTTTGGACCCAAGGTTAAGCAAAACCCGGCCAAAGCCACGACGATTAAGGAACGAATCATGCCTAACGTCCTATTTTTGGAATCGATTGGTTATTGTCCCATGAATTACCAGTGCTCGCTCACCAAAAGGGGCACAGCCCAAGTAATACATATGTTTATTGTATCGATTTATGGACTCGTAGATTGAAGACTCCCATTGGCAACCAACGAATCTTCGTATTCGACCTCGGCGGTGTATTAGTTGAGTGGCAGCCCCGCGCCGCTATCGAGAGGCTTCTTAAAGACATCGTTGCGACTGAAGCAATCGTTGAAGCGGTCATGACATGTGTTTTTCAGGGTCATCAAAAAGATGCTGATTGGTTAGCTTTCGACGCCGGACTGATTGACATTGACACCCTAAGCCGGGGGATATCGCAAAGACTGAAAAACGCATCGTTGAGATGTCTCGACAAAACATCCTCAATGTATCTCGATGGACTAGATGCCAGAATCGCACCCTGGATCGAATCAATCGGAGATAGCTTAATCCCGCGACAACGGGAGTTATCCTGGATCAGCGATCTGCATCAACGAGGGGAAGCGATTTTTTTCCTATCAAATATGCCAGCTCCATTTGTTACCGCTATCAGGAAGCACAACGACCTTTTCGATTGCTTTAAAGGCGGCATTTTTTCTTGTGATGTCGGGTTAATCAAGCCAGATCTAGCCCTTTTTCAGTTGGCCAAACATGCATTTTGTCGGTTCTTGCGCAGCGACACTCGAACAGATGCAGACTTCGAGATAATCTTTTTTGATGACGTTCTAGTTAATGTACAGGCTGCATGTCGGTTGGGCTGGCATGGCATTCACTACCAAGGTATCGATAAGGCTCAAGCCTCGCTTGGGGAATTGTTACAAGATAATCAACGTGGAAACAATGCCAACCCGATTGAGCTCGCTGCCACTGGAGTCATACCAAGTCCGCCATGCCGTCCCCCACACCGAGATAGATCGGTGCGCAGTTTTGTGATACGGGCTGGCCGCATGGGTAGCGGTCAAAGCAAGGCGCTCGAAACACTTGCTCCGCGCTACCTCATCCCATTTGAAGTGCCTGCCGAGAAGGACAGGATCGGTCCATCGGCCCAAGCATCAACGCCTGAAGACGACAAACTAGCAAGCTATTGGCCAACTAAGTATCACGATGCGCCCTTAATCATCGAAATCGGATTTGGGATGGGTGATGCCTTGGCGACAATTGCCGGCCAAGACCGGTCTAAACGTTACCTAGGTATCGATGTACACCCCCCCGGGGTAGGTAGTATGTTACAACTCATCGAACGTCATAATTTGGATCATGTTCGCCTGATTCAATACGATGCGGTCAAAGTCTTAAGCCAAATGATTGCAGCCCATTCAGTGGCAGGTTTTCATATCTATTTTCCTGATCCATGGCCCAAAAAACGCCACCACAAGCGACGCCTTATTCAGCGCGATTTTGTCAAGCTAATGGCCTCACGGCTGAAAGTGGGAGGCTATATCCACTGTGCAACCGATTGGGAACCTTACGCACAATCCATGCTCGAGGTACTAAGCGCCGAATCAGGCTTGGCCAATCTCGCAAGTGGCTATCACGAGCGACCCGAATGGCGGCCTATGACCAAATTTGAGGCAAGAGGGCTTAGCCTTGGGCATACTGTCAATGACTTATTGTTTCGGAAACAATGATGTATTCGCCACAACTCATATAATGAACTCGTCAAATAATTCATCTAGCGCACAACCTAAGCAATCGCCCGAACTTCTAGACCAATCGGCGCTTAGCCTTTCGGCTGCCATTCACAGCAAAGCGCTATCCTGTCTCGAATTGATGCAAGCCACGCTCGCACAAATAGATCGTTATAATCCCGCATACAATGCCGTGATCTCGTTAAAGCCTGCTGAACAACTGCTTGATCAGGCGCGAGATTATGATGCTTTACTTGCCAAGGGTCAGTCACTGGGGTGGCTTCATGGCATACCCCAAGCGATTAAGGATTTAGCAGCGACCAAGGACATCCTCACCACCAAAGGCTCACCGCTTTACGCAAAAAATCAGCCAGTCGAAGATGCCCTGATGGTGTCTCGCATGAGAGAAGCAGGTGCCATTATCATCGGCAAAACCAATACGCCCGAGTTTGGTCTTGGTTCTCAAACTTATAATCCACTGTTTGGTGCAACGCGTAATGCGTGGCATTGCGAGCGTACCTCAGGCGGTTCAAGCGGAGGTGCTGCGGTGGCCTTAGCGCTTCGCATCCTGCCTGTGGCCGATGGCAGCGATATGGGTGGGTCACTGCGAAACCCTGCGGCTTGGAATCATGTTTTTGGCATGCGCCCATCCCAAGGCAGGGTGCCAAAGTGGCCAGCTCCGGAGAGCTTTTTTGCACAACTCGGTACGGAAGGGCCGATGGGCCGACATGTTGTTGATGTCGCGCGCTTATTAGCCACGCAATCAGGCTACGATGCGCGATCGCCACTTTCACTCGATCAGACCTTTCGGCCATTAATCGATCAGGCCACGCAGGCACAACAAGCGGGTGAGGAAGCGATTGAGTGGATGCGCTCAAAGCGAATGGGATGGCTTGGCGACTTAAATGCTTATCTGCCGATGCAAGACGGCGTGCTCAGGTGTTGTGAGGAGGCACTCAAGGCATACAGTAGCATGGGTGTCCAAGTGAACGCAGCGAAGTTCAACTTTGACCCAGCAAGGGCCTGGGACGCATGGCTCAAGTTGCGCCATGCGATCGTTTCGATGGAGGTGCTGCCTTTTCTAAACGATCCGAGCAAACGCGATTTGCTTAAGGCAGAGGCTCGCTGGGAGGCCGAGGAGGCACTAAAACTTTCCGCGGTCGATTTAATGCAGGCGAGCGTCGAGCGATCGGCTTTTTATCAAGCTTGGCTCCAATTATTTGACCACTATGATTTCTTAATTCTTCCAACGGCGCAATGCTTTCCTTTCGATGTACACACACCCTGGCCATCGAGCATCGGTTCGCGGACGATGGAAAGCTATCACCGATGGATGGAAGTCGTGATTTATGCCACCTTGTCGGGATGTCCCAGCATCAGCGTACCTGCAGGCTGGGGAGGGCCTGAGCATCTGCCGATGGGTATACAAATCATTGGGCGGCCACGAGCCGACTTTGATATATTGAGAGCCGCACAGGCCTACGAGCTTGCTCAGTCTGCGTGGATTCACAAAAAGCCGCCTGTGTTGAGCGAGTAATCTACTGCCAAATAACAAGGCCTGTGTAAGATGTAATAATTATTAGACCGCCAAACACAATACGGTACCAGGCAAAGGCAACAAAGCTATGTTTGGCGACAAATTGAATTAACCAGTGAACAACAGCCAGCGCTGATCCAAAAGCTGCTGACAATCCAATGGCAAACATGGGCAAATCATCCCATGTTAAAAGCGCGCGATATTTATAAATATCATAAGCACCAGCACCGATTAAGGTTGGAATGGCAAGAAAAAATGAAAACTCGGTTGCTGTTGTTCGGGAGAGACCTAAAAACATACCCCCAATAATTGTTGCACCTGAGCGACTTGTACCTGGTATCAGTGCGAAACATTGCATCAATCCAACTTTTAAGGCGTCAAGCCCACTCATGTGATCAACGTGTTTAACCCGAACGGGATACTTATCACTAGCCGCTCGAGCTTCTGCCCAAAGGATAATGATTCCGCCAAGCACAAAGGCAAGCGCCACAGGAATAGGATGAAAAAGATAACGTTTGATCATGCTCCCAAAGAGCAATCCGAGCACCACCGCGGGCAAAAAAGCAGTGAATACATTGAGAACCAATCGCCAGGATTGCGCTCGCTCGCTGTCCTCGCAGGGCATGCCAAAAAAACTTGCCCCGATGGAGCCCTTTAGAGCAAGCAAAAGTCGTGCTCGGTAGTACCAGATGACCGCAAACATCGCCCCGGTTTGAATCGCCACATCAAAGAGCTTGGCCTTATCGCCATGAAAGCCGATGAGGCTGCCCACCAAAATCAAGTGACCGGTCGATGAAATCGGCAAAAACTCGGTTAAGCCCTCAACCAGGCCCAAAATAAGAGCCTGTACCCAAGGCGTCGAGAGAAGCTCAGCCATGGCTTTGGCCAGCCGAGGATTTTAAATGACCAATGAGTCCGATGCTGGCCGCAAAAGCTAGGGGCAGATCGACATAACATTCCCAAAGATTTGGACTCGGTGACAAGCCGAGTCGCCAACACAAGGCAGGCAGTAAACTGAAAGCAGCCACTATAGGTCGTTTAATGGCAATAAGCAGTATCAGTAAACCTATAACAAGCGCTGCAGCAATCTGCCCCGTTCTGGACGGATCGGCAAGATAGCCCCATTGCAATAAGCGAAAAGGCAAAGCCGCAAACATATCGAGCCCTAGTGCCACACTAAGCATGAGCAACAAAGTCCATACCGATGCAGGAAACAATCGCTCCCGACCAAGCTGAATCGAGACAAGCATTAGAAGCATAGAAAACAAAGACATACTGCCTGTTATTGGGCTTATATAAGCCCCGATCGGAAGACTTTGATAAGGAATCCATGCAATCGATCCAACAACTACAGCAGTTGGCCACCGAAGCCAGGCTTTGTCTAGCCAGCGTCTGGTAAGCAAAATAAATAGCCAGCCGAGGCTAATCGCTGCAGATAAGACGGGCAAGCTATGTAAGCTTTGCCGATGAAGGCTTTCGAGAAGTTCAAGGTTCATAAGCCAGTTGCTCGAAAAACACGATGAGCAAATGTCTTTCGCCGATCGGTATAAAGAATATGAATTCGTCCATCATCGGTTTGCACAATCACAGGATAGGAAAACTCATCGCCTTCGCGGCCTTTAGCGAGCACCAAAGTCTCTGTGGGTTGCTGCAAAGCGTTAAGGCGTTGGAGCACAAGACTTTCACGCCCCTTTGCTTCAGGATTCCGCACAAGCCAACTCGCGCCGTCAAATGAGGGAATAGCGGCAATGGCTGAGTCGGGGTTTTTAATCAGCAAAGCTCTCGTCGGTTCCGAGCGATCGAGGCGAGCAAGCCATACCCTGGGATCATCGGGAGAAGCATCACGTAAGTAAAACTCAACCAAGCGTTCATCGTGAACGACCGGCCAGGGTTGGAGCAAATGGGCGGGCCCGTCCATACGCTCGCGATGGACGAAGCGTCCTTCGGCATCAAAGCGCAGTAACACGCCATACTTCGCGCCCAGTTCAAAATAAACCGGCAGGATAAAACCCCCGCCTTTTAAGGCAATTGCTGGTGCTCTGACCAAATGCGACAGGTTCAGTAAAGGCGAAAGCGGGAGTCGTTGCTGATGTTCAAAGCGTTGACCGCCATCGGCCGATCGAAAGTGTTCAATCATGGCAGTGGCCCAGCCACCGATAGCAACACTTGTTACAAATAAGTGAACATAGCCCGAGCGATCAACATGTAAGACTGGATTGCCCAATTTCCGCACCCATTGTCGCGAAGCTGTCGAAACGTCTTCAGGTCTTAGCACGCTTCGTGGCACTGACCATTGTCGCCCATCGAAGAGAGCGGTTGAGATGCTGACGTCGCTTGCGCCCTCACGCGATCCACCGAACCAGGCCGCCAATAATCGTCCGCCTGGCAAGGCTACCGCAGCCATGGCGTGAACCGAAGGACTGGCGACGATAGGACCTCGGTGAAGCAATTCGCCCTCTGACATGAGCCTGGCAGGCGCCTTAGGCGGTACTTCAACCCGCATCGCCAACGGATCTTTTGGTGCGCTCATGACCAGCAAGAAGGCGAGCAAGGGAAGCATGACCAGAAAAGCGGGATGAGCCCTAAGCCCGCCCAATCGACTTGGCTCTTTATCGCCATCGGCGCCCTTTTTTGGCGCTTTGGCCCCTTGGCCTTTTCCACCTTGGCCTTTTGATTGCTTCACCATCGAACCCTCTCCAAACGCAGCACCACGAGTTCAGATTGAAGCAAGGATATGTCAGCGGTTTTCAAGGCCAGTCTCCAGTCGCTTGAGGCTGGCCAAAAACGTAGGGCTGATCCTTGATTCACCAATGCCTGCCAGCGGTCAACCTGCACCAACTCCCAACCCCGAAGTTTGGCGGCCTGCTCAAGACTTGCACGATCTTGTTGCGCGAGCACGAACCACTGACCCGGCTTGAGTTGATCGAGACCACTATCGCGCTTAGCGCTGATGTGCCGATGGGCCTTGCCGCTATAGGCTGCAAGTAAGGCAGGGTGAGGACCATCCCAGAATACGAGCTCGCTATTTTGCGCGTGCTTGATGAGCCAATCGGGTGCTTGATTAATGCCGATTGCAGGGTAGGATATTGAAATAAATATTAATACATTCAAAAGCCAGCAAGCCATGGCTGCCATCATGAATCCGAGGCTTTTACTTGCCCACCAAAACATGACGAAGACGCCCAGCGCAAGGAGCCCTAAGCTGCCGATCAATCGATCGAGGTCAAACCAAATAAGAAAAAACGATACCGTTGCAAAAAGCACTAACATCGGCAATGCCGATAAGACTCTCAGCCATGGCGACAGACGAAAAAGTGAATCCCGCAATGCGCTTTGCACCAACATGCCCGCCAGCAATAAGGCGACAGGAACCAGTGCGCCTAGCAAATAGCGCTCAAAACTACGCATGAAAAAAAAAGGCAAAAGTCCCAGTATGAGCCAGATTAAAAGACTGCGCGCCGTAGTCCTGAAGCTTTCATCGAGTCGACGCATCGTCCATAGGCCGACTAAAACATAAAATCCCCATGGCGCACTGAT
>Ga0209358_10000658_pt1 | contig 29446 bp, 28 predicted proteins | sample LauGreFa1BDMLBSN_2_FD_187574 | JGI IMG/M metagenome (GOLD analysis project Ga0209358, IMG submission 187574) | Freshwater lake microbial communities from Lake Michigan, USA - Fa13.BD.MLB.SN (SPAdes) (version 2) | ecosystem: Environmental > Aquatic > Freshwater > Lake | place: Lake Michigan, USA...
AAAAGGTTTTGAAGTTCGTCGCGCGAAGCGCCATAACGGGTAATCACAATGTCAGCCTGTCAGATAATTGAGTCGAAGTGGTGGTGTCTAAAGAGTTTCGGCAAGTTTTGAGTATTCGGCGATACGTGCTCGCAACACATCAAGGCTGGCCGTCCAGAACGATTCGCTCGTGACGTCGATGCCAAATGCCGAACCAAGTTCTTCGGCCGTCGCCATGCCAGCTCGGCTCAAAAGATCGTCATAACCAGCGCGGAAGCGATCGGGGTCGGCGTGATATTGCGCAAACAAGCCAAGCCCGAACAACAAGCCATAGGTGTAGGGCCAGTTGTAGAAATGGCTTCCGTAGTAGTGACCCTTCAAAACCCACATGTGCGGATGGGCTGTTGATTGATCAAGCCCGTCGCCGTACGCATCGGTTTGTGACTGCAACATGATTTCGTTGAGTTCGTTCACGCCAAGTGTGCGACGTTGACGGCGAGCGAAAACTTCAGTCTCGAACAAGAAGCGACTATGAATGTCGACGACGACTTGATTGGCACCCTGTAGGTCGACGTCAAGAAGTGCGAGGCGTTCTTTGCCTTGCAGAGTTGCGAGACCAGCTTCAACGACCAAAGTTTCGCAAAAAATGCTGGCAGTTTCGGCAAGCGCCATTGGCAGACGCTTCTGCAATGGTGTGCGACCAGCGAGTTGAGTGTTGTGATACGCGTGACCAAGTTCGTGGGCAGTTGTTTGAGCCGACTCAACTGAACCGCTCCAGTTCAGCAACACCAAAGAACGGTCGTCGACGAACGGCATACAAAAAGCGCCGCCAACTTTTCCTTCACGCGGCGGAACATCGAGCCATGATTCGTTGATGGCGCGATCAACGAGACCAGCCAAGTTGGGGCTGAACGAAGAAAAAGCGTTGCGGACTAAATGAATGGATTCGTCCCAGGTGATTGATCCGCCGGCACTAGGCAGTGGAGCAACAAGATCCCACCAGGGCAATGCGCCGGTGTGGCCATGCAGGCGAGCTTTGGTGCGCATCCACGAGCGGAAGTCGGGGAGCGAGGCAGTGATGGCCGACTGCATGGCATCAAACGTGGCGCGGCTGACGCTGTTGCCATACAGCGATGCATCAAGTGGAGCATCCCAGCGACGGCGTCGATTAATTGTGTTGGCTTCGCCCTTGATGGCGTTCATGGCCGCGGCACACGCGGTGGCGACTGTTGGCCACGCAACCATTTCGGCGTCATAGGCCGCTTTGCGAACTGCAACATCTGAATCGGTGGCGAGGCCACGCACTGCGGGCATGGGCATGCGCTTTGTTCCCGATGGCAAGTGCACGTCAACAGTGAGTTGCGAGGTGATGTCGCCTTGCAAGCGACCCCAAGCTGAAGAACCAGTCGTTGAAAGTTCGGCGTAGAGGCCTTCTTCGGCTTCGTCCATTTGATGTTCTGAACGTTCGGCAAGTCGCATGAGTGGTCCGAGGTGATCACGAGCTTCGCTGCTCACGGCAGATAAAGCATCAACATCGTGGTCGCAGACAAAATCGGCAAGACGTGCGAGTAGTGGTGTGATACGTGATCCGGCTACTTCAATTTCGGAAAGCAGTGCTTGGGCAGTTTCGTCGCGTGTATTAGTGGCAACATTGGCGTAGACGTAGGCCTCGAGAATTTCGGTTTGTGCGACGACACTGTTGAAGTCGCGAATGGCGCGATCGAGTCGGGCGCCAGTGTCGGCGTCGACTGTTGGCAATACGCCATCGGGTAGCGCGCGAATGCCGAGTTCGTCGTACAGCGATTCAAGTCGGCCGACGTCGGCGCCAACTCGCTCAAGAGCATCAACAAATGTGCGACTCGTTAGCGATTCATGAACGTCTGCAACACTCCACAGAGGAAGATTTTCGGTAGCGGTCATGACTGCTCGCTTTCAGAAGTTGAAGTAATGGGGGCAACATCGCCAACAAATGCGCGGTCGGTGCGGTGAACTCGAAAACCAAGACCCTCGTACAGTGCCATCGCTGCCGAGTTTTCTGGGTCGACGTACAACATTGCGGTTTTGATTCCGCGGTTACTCATATTGACAAGACCCGAAACCACCATTGACTTGCCGAGGCCATGACCATGAAACGCGGGGTCGACGGCAATCACATAGATCTCGCCAAGAACGGGATCGGTATCGGTGTGTACTTTGGTCCAGCAGAAACCGGCCAGTTGGTTGTCGATCTCGTGCAACACAAAACCATTTGCATCGAACCATGGTTGAGCGAGACGCGCTGACATTGTGGCGTGATCCCATCCACCTTGTTCGGGGTGGTGTGCAAACGCACGATTGTTAACTGCGAGCCAAGCTTCTTCGTCTTGGCCTTTGACAAATGTGCGTACGGCAACTTGTGTTGCGGCATCGGCGCTTGACAACGGAAGTGAGCGGCGCATCTGATGTAAGCGACGTCCGGGTGTGAGGCCAACTTGAGCTGCAACTTGTTCGTGACCAATCGTTGGTTCGAAAACCCACCAGTGCACGTGTCCGCCACCGTTAATGGCGACTTCATGAAGCGCAGCGCTCAAAAGTTCGGGACCAATGAGATGCATCTCGTAGCGGTGGTGCGGATGAACCACGAGTTCAATTGAAAACGAATCATGGCCCTTGCTGATTTGGGCATAGGCAACGGGATGGTGATGATCGCCTTCCCAGGCAACGAGACCGGCAAAACCTTCACGTCCACCATCGACAAGGTCGAGCCAGAGGTGATCGGACAGTGGGCGATGGCCATCGGCGCGTTCAGCATCACGTAAAAGGTCGCGGACAATCGAGATGTCATCGGGCTGCATTTGCCGTTTGATATCTAAGATGCGCATGTCGTCACCCTATCGGCGGTGGTTCGGGGGCTGAACGAGTTGATTAGGGTCAAAGCATGGCCAGCAAGAAAGCACCCGCAAAGAAGGCACCAGTCAAGAAGGCAGTGGTGAAGAAAGCCGTCGCGAAGAAGTCGCCTGCGAAGAAGGCGCCAGCAAAGAAAGCAGCTGTCAAGAAAGTTGCCGCGAAGAAGCCGGCTGTTAAGAAACAAGCCGCGGTCAAGCTCAAGGCCAAGCCCAAAGATCAGGCGCTCGAAGTTGCTCGACGATTAGCAATTGGTTACCCCGAAGTGATTTGCGAACTCGATCATCGCAACGCCTTCGAATTGTTATCGGCCACCATCTTGTCGGCACAATGCACTGACGTGCGCGTCAACATGGTGACGCCAGCATTGTTTGCGCGTTTTCCAGATCCGTGGTCGTTGGCATCAGCAGATCCAGCAGAAGTTGAAACACTGATTCGCTCGACGGGCTTTTATCAGAGCAAAGCGAAGAATTTAATGGGTATGGCACAAAACTTGATTGATCGTTTTGGGGGAGAAGTGCCGAGAGAACTTTCTGATCTCGTCACGTTGCCTGGTGTCGGGCGCAAGACGGGCAACGTTGTGCGCAGCGTGGTGTTTGATTTGCCAGGACTACCAGTTGATACTCACGTGGGTCGTTTGTCGCGACGTTTGGGTTTAACGAAACTCGAAGACCCGGTGAAAGTTGAACTGCAACTCAACGATTACTTGCCACCCGCAGAGTGGGGTTCATTTAGTTTGCGATTAATTCTTCACGGACGTCGCGTGTGTGATGCGCGTAAACCGCAATGCACGATTTGTGAGTTAGCCGACATTTGTCCGTCGGCAGGTGTGCCGGTGACCGCTCCGACAACGAAGCGGTCACCCCGCAAGAAATAGCTTGGCAGCCTGTGAATCTGGTGTCGCTTTATTCGGTATTAGCGACAAAAACGACACCAGAATGACAGGGGGATTGAGTTACTTGACGACTTTGCTGGCGCGGAGCAAGGCGCGCTGAGCCGTGCGCAAGGCTCGATCGGCCTCGTGGATCGCCATCAAAAGATCATCGTGCTTGCCATCAAGATTCATCTGTCCAAGATCGGCGACCCGTTGGCGGTAGCGCTCGGCGCCTTCGGCCATCACGGCGAGTTCGGCGGCAATTGTGGTCAGATCGGCATTTGGCACGGCATCACCATATGTCATGGGTCTACAAAATGTCAGGGGCGAGCAAAATTGAGATGGGGTAGCCCATTGACGGGCCTAAGTCATCAGGCTCGGACTGCCTCGCTTGGGTAGCCTTGCAGGGTGACACGAGTGCCTGTTCGAGACGATCTATCTGCGCTTGAGGGCTACCACTCGCCCCAAGTCGATGTTCGGGTGCGTCTGAACACCAATGAGGCACCTGTTGCGCCTCCCGAGGCCTTTCGCCAGGCCTATGCCGAGGCCGTCGCCAACATCGAATGGCACCGTTATCCCGATCGTGGAGCGACCGCCTTGCGGGCGGCCATTGCCGAATTGCACGGGGTCGACCCCGCCATGGTGTTTGTGGCCAACGGCAGTAACGAAGTTCTCCAAACCATCCTCTTGACGTTCTCTGGATTTGGTCGAACGGTTGCCACTTTTGAACCGACCTATCAAATGCACGGTCAGATCGCGCGTAGTACTGGAGCGACAGTTGTTGAGGGTGAGCGCGGCCCTGACTTCGCTCTTGATATTGCTGAAGTTCGTCGAGTGATCACAGAGTTTCGACCACACGTCACATTCTTATGTTCACCGAACAATCCGACGGGTGGCGTTGATTCGCCCGATTTAGTTCGCGAAGTTCTTGCGCTGAACGCTGGTCCCAACGCCGGCCTCGTTGTTGTTGACGAGGCCTATGGGCAGTTCGCCGATTGGAGCGCTCTCGAATTAGTGAGTGAAGAAACACCACTTGTGGTGACGCGAACATTCTCGAAGACCTGGAGCATGGCGGCAGCACGTTTGGGTTACCTCATCGGACCAAAGTGGCTCGTTGCCGAACTCGACAAAGTAGTTCTGCCTTACCATCTCGACACGGCAAAACAGATTGCTGGAACATTGGCCGTGCAATATCGCGGTGACATGGAAGAACGCGTGCGCACGATTGTTGCCGAACGCGAACGAGTCGTTGCCACACTAAAGACCCTCGATATTGAAGTTTTTCCGAGCGGCGCCAACTTTGTTCTCTTCCGCACGAAGTCAAAAACTGGTCGCGCGGTCTGGCAGGGTCTGCTTGATCGCAGTGTGCTCATCCGTGATTGTTCGGGTTGGCCACGTTTAGAAAATTGCTTGCGTGTCACTATTGGTACGCCGGCAGAAGATGATGCTTTTCTTGTTGCTCTCACGGAGGTTTTGAAATGAGTCGTACCGCCAGTCGTTCACGCACAACTGCTGAAACATCAATTGAACTGTTCGTTGATCTTGACGGAACCGGAAAGTGCGATGTCAGCACCGGTATTCCGTTCTATGACCACATGTTGACGCAGGTTGGTAAGCACGGCGGATTTGATTTACGCATTGCTGCCAAAGGTGACATTCATATTGATACGCACCACACAGTTGAAGACGTCGCCATCACTTTTGGCGAAGCAATCCGCGAAGCTCTTGGCGACAAGAGCGGAGTTCGCCGTTTCGCTAGCGGCCTATACCCATTAGATGAAGCACTCATCGAAATCGCGCTTGACCTCTCGGGTCGTCCGTTCGTGGTGTGGGACGTGCCGATGCCCGAATGCTTGCCACTTGGCGATCCGGCATTTGATCCGCAGTTGGCCGAGCACGCCATCAGTTCATTGGCAACATCGGCCGGTGTGACTCTGCACGTTGGGCTGAAGCATGGTCGCAACGTGCACCACATTATTGAAGCTGCGTTTAAAGGTCTGGGTCGTTGCTTCCGCGATGCTGTGCGCATCGAAGGAACCGATGTGCCGTCAACAAAGGGTGTGTTGTGACGGCGTTTTGTGACGGTGTTTTGTGAGCGTGGTTTGTGAGTAAACCAGTTATTGCTGTTCTTGATTACGGCATTGGCAATCTGCGTTCAGCTGAAAAGGCATTACAAAAAGTTGGCGGAGATGCACGGCTGACGCGCGACCCTACTTTTGTCGCGTCGGCTGATGCGGTGGTCTTGCCAGGCGTTGGTGCATTCGGTGCGTGCATGGATGCACTGCGCGGCGCTGGCCTTGAAGATGTTGTGTACGGCGCCGTTGATTCTGGTCGTCCGTTCTTAGGTATCTGTGTCGGCATGCAGATGTTGTTCACGTCAAGCCAAGAAGATCTTGATGCTCGCGGCCTTGACATCATTTCGGGAACGGTGAAGTGGATTCCGCCGGGTGTGAAGCGCCCGCAAATGCAGTGGAACAAACTTTCGTTTACTCAAGCTGACGATCCGATGTTTGATGGTGAATTATTGCGCAATGCACCTGACGGTTCGTGGGTGTATTTCGTGCATTCACTTCATGGCGTTCCGATGGATCCCTCGCTCGTGGCGGCCACTTGTGATTACGGCGTCACTCTGAATGCAGCGTTTCGGCAGGACAATGTTTTTGCCACGCAGTTTCACCCCGAAAAATCGGGTGCAAGTGGGTTGGCCTTGCTGGACAACTTCGTGAAAGCAGCTGGTGCGTCATGAACTCTCATCTTTCACGACCTGAGCTGTATCCAGCAATTGATTTACGCGGCGGACGTGTTGTACGTCTGTTGCAGGGCGACTACGCGCAAGAAACTGTCTACGGTGATGACCCTGTCGCTGTTGCAACATCTTTTGCTGATGCGGGCGCAACGTGGATTCACATCGTTGACCTTGACGCGGCGCGAACTGGCGACCCGATGAATCGTCCCGTGGTTGCTGCGGTAGCGAAAGCCCTTCGAGGCCGAGCATCAATTCAAACCGGTGGCGGCGTGCGCGCGGTTGCCGATGCTCAAGCATTGGCTGACGCAGGTGTCGCGCGAGTTGTGATGGGTTCAGCCGCAGTTGCCGACCCGTCGTTGGTTGAAGCGGCAGCAAAAGTTGTTGCCGTAGCAGTCGGTCTTGATCATCGTGCTGGCGAAATTGCTGTTCACGGATGGACGAAAGCTTCGGGCGTACAACTCAACGAGGCACTGTCGTGGTTTCCGTCAGCGTCAGCTTTCGTGATCACTGACATCTCGCGTGACGGCATGTTGCAAGGTCCTGATGTCGACGGTTTGCGGGCCGTTGCGTTGGCAACAACGATCCCGGTGATTGCGAGCGGTGGGGTTGCTTCTCTTGATGATGTGCGCATTCTCGCAACGATTCCTGCGCTTGCCGGGGTCATTACCGGCAAGGCAATTTATGAAGGTCGCTTTACGGTTGAACAAGCCGTTGCTGCTCTACGTGATGTCAATCTTGGCTCGGGGAGTGGTGCACAGTGAAAGTTGCACGAGTCATTCCGTGTCTTGATGTGACAAATGGTCGCGTTGTCAAAGGGACAAACTTTGTCAATCTCCGCGACGCGGGTGACCCTGTTGAATTGGCGGCGCGTTACGACGCCGAAGGTGCCGACGAATTGGTGTTCCTTGATATCACCGCCTCAAGTGATGGTCGCGAGACGATGGTTGATGTGGTGTCGCGAACTGCAGAACAAGTATTCATTCCTTTTACGGTGGGCGGGGGAATCCGCAGCGTTGATGACGCACGGCGAATGTTGCGCGCTGGGGCCGACAAGGTCAGCGTCAATACGTCGGCCGTACAGAACCCGCAGTTGATTACCGAAATCGCCACCGAATTTGGTGCGCAGTGTGTGGTGTGCGCCATCGATGCCAAACGTTGGTCTGATGGACGAGAAGGATACGAAGTGTTCTTGCATGGTGGTCGAACTCCAACAGGAATCGATGTTGTCGAATGGGCTACTCGCGCCAGCAAGCTTGGTGCCGGTGAAATTCTTCTGACATCAATGGATCGTGACGGAACCAAAGAAGGTTTTGATCTTGATCTCACGCGCCGTGTGAGTGATGCGGTTGGTGTACCAGTCATTGCCTCTGGTGGTGTCGGAACTCTTGATCACCTGGTGGACGGAGTTGTTCAAGGTGGCGCCGATGCTGTTTTGGCCGCATCGATTTTCCACTTCGGCGAATTCACTGTGGCGCAGGCGAAGCAACGGATGCTTGATGCCGGCATCATCGTTCGACCAGCCGCATGAGTGATGCGCTGTGACTATCTTTCCCTTTGTCCGTGAACCATTCACGGTGATCGACGGCGGACTTTCAACAGCCCTTGAATTGCTTGGCGCAGACATCTCTGGCCCGCTATGGACCGCACAAACCGTGATTGACGATCCTGCTTTGCTCGAGCGTGCGCATCGTTCGTTTGTTGAAGCAGGTGCCGACATCATTGCGACGGCGAGTTATCAATGCGGTACGAAGCAATTTGAAGCAATTGGATTAACTAGCAAAGAAGCACGCAATGCGCTGTCATCAATGACGTCGATCGCTCGACGGGCTGTTGAAGGAACGTCAGTTGCGGTAGCGGCATCGGTTGGTCCGTTTGGTGCATCGCAAGCAAATGGCAATGAATACACCGGTCGCTACGGAGTTGAGTGGCAGGTTGTTGAGGACTATCACCGAGAGAAGTTGCAGATACTTGTTGACTCTGGTGCCGATCTGATTGCCGTTGAAACAATTCCGTTAGCCGACGAGGCATTGTTGATCGCCGAAATTCTTGAAGAGCTTGGCGCTCCGCCGGCTTGGTTCAGTTTTGGTTTCGCTGATGAAATTCAAACGTATGGTCTGGATGCCGTTGACAAAGCAGTGCTGTCAATAGCTGGATACGCCGACTTGGTGGCGATCGGAATGAACTGCACCCATCCGCGCTACGTCAATTCGTTGTTGGCATCAATGAGCGAACTTGTATCGGGAATTCCGCTCATTGTGTATCCCAACCATGGCCGCGAATGGGATGCAGTGGGCCGTTGCTGGACTGGCGACTCGATATCAATTTCGTCAGTAGAAACCTTGCAACGTTGGGTCGATCTCGGGGCGCGCTTTGTCGGTGGCTGTTGTGGGGTAGATCCTCTCGGTATTGCCGATTTGGTAACTGCTAGAGATTCAATTTCGAGCTGAACTCGTCGTAGGGTGAGGGGCATGAACGCTCCTGCCACATTTACTCCCAATCCAAAAATGGAATACCGCCGACTTGGTCGCAGTGGACTCAAAGTTTCGGTCTTGTCGTTTGGTAGTTGGGTCACCTTCGACACGCAACTCAACGACGACATGGCGATGAATTGCATGCAGAACGCCTGGGATGCTGGCTGCAACTTCTTTGACAATGCCGAGGCCTATGCCGGTGGTGAAAGCGAAGCCATTATGGGTCGCGTCATCAAGCAACTCGGTTGGCGCCGCCAAGATTATGTGTTGTCGACCAAAGTGTTTTGGGGCATTGAAGGCGGAGTTCCCAACATGGGTAACACCTTGAACCGCAAATACTTGCACCACTCCATTGAAGGTTGCCTTGATCGATTACAAGTTGATTTTGTCGACTTGTTGTTCTGTCACCGTGCTGATCCAAACACTCCACTTGAAGAAACTGTGTGGGCGATGAGCGATCTGGTTGAGCGTGGCAAAGTTTTGTATTGGGGGACGAGCGAGTGGACTGCCGATGAAATTCGTGCCGCCTACGAAATCGCCGAACGTCATCACCTACACAAGCCCGTCATGGAGCAGCCGCAATACAACATGCTTGAACGCAAGCGCGTCGAAGTTGAGTACCGACGTCTGTACGAAGACCTCGGCCTCGGAACAACTATCTGGAGCCCACTTGCATCTGGTGTGTTGACCGGCAAGTACCTCGATGGTGTTCCTGAAGACTCGCGTGCCGCATTGCCAGGTTACGGCTGGCTGGCCGAGCGCTTGACTGCTCCGAAGGCCCAAGAGACCGTGAAAAAGTTGATCCCGATTGCCGATGAACTTGGCTGCACGCTTGCTCAGATGGCTTTGGCCTGGTGCACCAAGAACCCCAATGTGTCGACCGTCATCACGGGTGCCAGCAAGGCTTCGCAGGTCACCGAAAACTTCAAGGCTCTTGATGTGATTCCGCTCTTGACCCCCGAGGTCATGGCTCGCATCAAAACCGTTTTGAAGTCATAAAACGATTTGAGATTTCGATTCGGATTTCCTTTCAGGCAGTTGTCACGGTACCGTGCCCGTTGTGAGTGAAAGTACAGAAACGCCGACAGCCGTCAAGGAAGATACTGTCAAGCAAAATAGCGACAAGGCCGCTGCCCAAAAGCTTGGCGTCGACAAGATGGCGATTCAAATGCTCAACGATCGCCTCTTGGTCAAGATCCCCGACAAAGACGGCGAGCGTCGCAGTATGGGCGGAATTCTGATTCCGGCGACTGCCCAAGTTTCAAAGCGCTTGGTGTGGGCTGAAGTCATCGCACTTGGCCAGAACGTGCGTAGTTGTGAGGTCGGAGACCGAGTGCTGTTCGGACCCGAGGACCGCTATGAGGTTGAAGTGAGCGGTGTTGATTACATCATGTTGCGTGAGCGCGACATCCATGCCGTTGCTGCAAGCCGAATTGATGGCCACACCGGCCTCTATCTCTGACAAAGTTGTAGATATGAATCTGATCGTCCCCACCCCTGAGCAACTTGCCGCTGTGAAGTACAACGCCGACGGCTTGGTGCCTGTCATTGCCCAAGACATTGAAAATGGCGATGTGTTGATGATGGCGTGGATGAATGCCGAAAGTTTGTCAATGACTTTTGCTGAAGGTCGCATGGTCTATTGGAGTCGGAGTCGCTCAGAGTTATGGCGCAAAGGTGACACCAGTGGCGATCGCCAGTTTGTGCGCGAGGCCTATTACGACTGCGATGTTGACACGCTTCTCTTCAAGGTTGAACAAGAAGGAGCCGGAGCGTGCCACACCGGTAACCGCACCTGTTTCTTTTCAAGTTTCGGAACCCCTGCATGACCCAGCCCTTGGTGGTGCGACCATCGCGCGAAGAATTTCACGCCCTTGCTGCCGAGTACACGGTCGTACCGGTTTGGGTTGAAGTATTGGCCGACCTCGAAACCCCCGTCGCCGCTTTCGCGAAATTGGTTGGAGACGAACCAGGTTTCTTGCTTGAGTCGGTTGAGCACGGTGAACGTTGGAGTCGATTTAGTTTTGTTGGACGCCATCCCCGCGCAACTCTTGAACTGATTGATGGTCAACTCAAGATCACTGGCGATATTCCGGCATCGGTGCCGCGTGATCAAGGAATGCTGGCAGCGATTGAAGCCTTGCTTCTTGAATACCGCAGTCCAGTGATTGCTGATCTTCCGCCGTTACAAGGTGGAGTCATGGGCTTTCTTGGCTATGACGTTGTCCGCGAAGTGGAGTCGTTGCCCAATATCCCTCACGACGATCGGCATATGCCCGATGGCGTGATGAGCGTGATTGGTTCACTGGCCGCATTCGATCACTGGCGTCAACGGGTGTATCTCATTGAAAGCGTTCCTGTTGTTGGTCAAAACTCGCAGAGTTTCACGACCGATGAATTGAATCGTTTATACGACGAGGCTTCAGTACGTGCGTTGAAAGCGGTTGACGAACTTGCACGACCGTTGCCGTATACGCCAGTTGAACCACCGCAACGAGATGATGTTCTTCCAGTCGCTACATCGTCAATGCCTAATGGCGCATATCAACGGGCCGTTGAAGTTGCCAAGGAATACATTCGCGCGGGCGACATTTTTCAGGTCGTTCTATCGCAACGTTACGAATTGCAATTAGAGGCCGATCCATTTGACATGTATCGCGTTCTGCGTCAGGTCAACCCAAGTCCGTACATGTACTTCTTGCGTCATCCAGGCGTCACCATTGTGGGGAGTTCGCCTGAGCCGATGGTTCAGTTATTGGGTGGTCGCGTGATTAGTCGACCAATCGCCGGCACCCGTAAGCGCGGTACAAACGACGAACACGATCGACGACTTGCCGCTGAACTTCGCGAAAATCCGAAAGAAGTCGCCGAACATGTGATGCTGGTTGATCTCGCACGAAACGATGTTGGACGCGTGTCGACATTTGGAACTGTCGTTGTCGATGAGTTGATGACACTTGAAAAGTACAGCCACGTCATGCACCTCACATCGCAGGTGAGCGGTGCGCTCGTGCCTGGAAAAACGGCGATTGATGTTTTGCGCGCAACTCTTCCAGCGGGCACCGTCAGTGGCGCTCCAAAAGTTCGAGCCATGGAAATCATTGACGAACTTGAACCAGTGAAGCGTGGCCCGTATGCCGGAGTCGTGGGCTATGTCGACTTCAGCGGAAATCTTGATACTGCTATTGCCATTCGCACAATGTTTATTGGTGAATCGGCCGCCTACTTGCAAGCTGGTGCCGGAATCGTGGCCGACAGCGAACCCGATGATGAAGATCTTGAATGCCGTAATAAGGCGGCTGGATTATTGGCGGCAATTCCTGCTGCTCGTCGAATGACTAAGCGTCGCCTTGACGGCGGAACGAAAGCGTGAGCAACACTGTGAATAACCCAATGAGCAACACTGGAAACGACAACATCATTGCCTGTGAAATTGAACATTTGGTCTTCTCGGTGACAGGTGCTGATGCCGGTAAGTACTTGCACTCGCAGTTGAGCAATGACATCGCCCCGCTGCCCGTTGGTGCATCGCGCTATTCATTTGTGCTTGAGCCCATGGGCAAAGTCATTGCTTTGGTTCGAGTCACGCGCACCGAAGAAGAGACATTTGTTCTTGACACAGAGAATGTTGCAGATTTGGGCGAACAATTACTAGCCCGTTTGAATCGTTTCAAAATCAGAGTCAAAGCCGACATTGCTGTTTCAACCCAGAAGTATTTGTGTTTGCGCAGTCGTGATGGCTCAGCAATTGAACAAGCCGGATTTGCAGTGTCGCAATGGGGAAGTGGTGCAATTGTTGATGCACCATTGACGACAATTGATGCTTCGGTGGTTTCGCAATTTGTTCACGTATCGACCGAAGAATTTGATGCACTTCGTATCCGCTCAAGTTGGCCGGCAATGGGTAGTGAAATCATTGCGGGTGAAACTTTGCCGGCCGCAACGGGAGTCGTCCCGATCGCAGTCAGCTTTACCAAAGGTTGTTATCCCGGTCAGGAACTTGTCGAGCGTATGGATAGTCGGGGTTCAACGGCTCCAAAGAATTTACGTTTATTGACCGGCTCAATTGTCGACAATGCCAAGCCTGGCGATGCAGTGATTGTTAACGGGGAAACCGTTGGCGAATTCACGTCGGTGGCAGACGACTGCGCTCTTGCGTATGTCGGACGTGCAGTCGAACTTGGTGTCGTTGTCGGTGCCGCGACGACTTGATGACGTCGTTATGACGTCGTTATGAAAGTTGCTCATTCCTGAGTTGAATCACAAGTTCTTCAATATCGGTACGCCCGCGTAACGCTTGTAATTCGGCGTAGTTTTCAACTGCATGAAGAAGTTGGGCGTGTTGATTGTCAACTCGTCCGGCAATAGTGAGCCATTGGGCCGCAGTGTCGTGATGGCCCAGCATTGCGATACAGCGCGCGGTCTCAATGGCGACATGCGATGACGGATGAACTTTGAAGAGCATCGACCCATAGCGCGCGCCGTCTTCATAGTGAGCGGTTCGTCGTAAAGCAGTGAGCAGGGTTGCGGCGCTTAACTCTGAAGTGTTCTGTGTTGGTTCGGGAAGCGGTCGTGGAAGTTGAAGGACGAGTGGCTTGAGTTGTTCATCGCTTGCGGCGTGTGGCGGCCACCACGGTGCACGATCTAACTCAGTATTTAATAAGTCGTTGACAATGAACGAAGTTGCTGATGAATGGCCGGCCCGCATCTTCGAATATGCATCCCACCATGGCGACATCACCTGCGGGCTTTGCAACATGCCTGGTCGGCCAGTTCTCCACGCAGTGTCTTCGGCTTCGGCGGCCAGTCGCCGTTGCTGTTCCAATGCAGATGAACGGCGATCGGGCGTTGTTGCGGCTAATGCCGACATTGTTTGCAACTGTAAAACCAGCAAAATGGCTGCGAACGCAGCGAGCGGGCGGAGGTCATCAACAAAGACCATTGCGATGAATGCTCCTGCGGTCAGCAACGGACTCGCTTTGATCATCATGTTCCGACCCCGACCTGGCGAAAAGTAGTCCAGGATCTCGGCAGCAACATTTCCGCCGTCGAGCGGCAGGACCGGAATCAGGTTGAAAAACCCGATTGCTGGTCCCGCCCACCAAATAGCGAATGACCAATAGTCGGCGGCGAATTGTTCATGGCTAAGCGGATTGACACCAAAGGCAAGTAAGACAACACAGCCGGTGGCGATTTGGATGATTGGTCCAGCCAAAGAGATTCCCGCTCTTTCCCAGCGTTGCAAGTCGCGTGTTGGGGTAAACGAGGCATATCCAGCCAAGAAATCGAGGGATATTTGTGCTGTCGCTCCGGTTCGGCGGGCGGCGAAGGCATGGCCGAGTTCATGAATCAAGGTGAAGCCGGCAACCGAACCTGCGAGCCAAGGCCCCATCGGGACTCCGTTAATGACAATGATCAGCAACATGAACAGGGCGAAACCTGGACGTATCTGCACTGGAAACCCGAAAATGCGCATGCACTTTGATGTTATGCCTCAACTTGAGAAGTCGTAGACTCGGTGCTTGTGCCGTACGTTTACTCATTTGATCAGAAACATCGCCGCCAACCCATGCAGATGAAAGATCTGCTCGGGGGCAAGGGCGCCAATCTTGCCGAGATGACCAGCGTTTTGAAGTTGCCGGTTCCACCCGGTTTCACCATTAGCACCGATGCGTGTCGCGATTACATGGTGGATGGCTGGCCCAAGAGTATTGACGCCGAAATCAAGTCGCACATCGCGAAACTTGAAAAGGCCATGAAGCGCAAGCTTGGCGATCCCAACGATCCGTTGCTCGTCAGCGTTCGTTCAGGCGCCAAATTCTCCATGCCAGGCATGATGGACACCGTCCTTAACCTCGGCCTCAATGACAAGAGTGTGAAGGGTCTTGTCAAGGTCACTGGCGACGAGCGTTTCGCTTACGACTCATACCGTCGATTCATTGCGATGTACGGACGCATCGTTCTTGGTGTGGAAGGTCATCACTTCGAACATCCTCTTGAGGCCGCCAAAGAAAAGGCCAAGGTAAAGAACGACGCCGAGTTGACATCAACGGTTTTGAAAGAACTTTGCGCGCAGTACCTCGAGGTTGTCAAAAAAGAGACTGGCAAAGCATTCCCACAAAAGCCCGAAGCTCAGCTGCGCGGTGCAGTTGAAGCAGTCTTTAAGAGCTGGAATGGTGCTCGCGCCATTGCTTACCGTGTTCGCGAAAAGATTGATCACAATTTGGGTACCGCGGTCAACGTGCAAACGATGGTGTTTGGTAATCGTGACGAGAACTCGGGTACGGGCGTCGGCTTTACCCGTAATGCTGCAACTGGCGAAAACGTTCCGTACGGTGACTTCTTAGTCAATGCACAGGGCGAAGACGTGGTTGCTGGTATTCGTAACACCGAAGACCTCGATGCTTTGAAGGCCAAGTTCCCGAAGATCCACGATGAATTGATGGCAATCTTCGTGCGCCTCGAAGCTCACTACAAAGACATGTGCGACACCGAGTTCACCATTGAACAAGGCAAGTTGTGGATGTTGCAGACCCGTGTTGGCAAGCGCACTGGCGCTGCGGCCTTGCGCATGGCTGTCGACATGACCAAGGGAACGGTCGGTTCCAAAGGCAAGAAGAATTCTTGGAAGATCAGTAAAGAAGAAGCGATTACTCGCGTTGCTGCCGAACATCTTGATCAGGTTCTTCACCCACAGTTTGAGGCCGGTGCCAAGAAAGTGATTGCTAAAGGTCTCGCTGCGTCTCCGGGTGCTGCTGTTGGCAAGGTGTACTTCACCGCTGACGAAGCAGCTGATGCTTCGGATCGTGGCGAAAAGGTCATCTTGGTTCGTAGCGAAACGAGTCCCGAAGACGTGCACGGCATGATGGTGTCTGAAGGAATTTTGACCGCTCGTGGTGGACTCGTGAGTCACGCCGCTGTGGTTGCTCGTGGTTGGGGAACACCAGCAGTTGTTGGTGCAGAAGCCATCAAGATTGAAGGCAAGCAGTTCTCAGTTGGCGACATCGTTGTGAAAGAAGGCGACATCATTTCGCTCGACGGAACAACTGGTGAAGTTGTGCTCGGTTCACTTGCATTGCAAGATGCCAAGCCACCGAAAGAATTTGAAATCATTTTGCAATGGTGTGATCAGGTCCGTAAGGGCAAGATGGCGGTGCGTGCCAACGCCGACACCGGTGACGACGCAACGAATGCTCGCAAACTTGGTGCTGAAGGTATTGGTTTGTGCCGTACTGAGCACATGTTCTTGGCCGAAGATCGTTTGCCCGTTGTGCGCCGCATGATCTTGGCGCAAAATGCCGAAGAAGAAGCCAGTGCTCTTGAAGAACTTCGCAAGGTGCAAAAGAAAGACTTCATCGACATCTTGAAGGCCATGGACGGACTTCCCGTCACCGTGCGTTTGCTTGATCCGCCGTTGCACGAATTCTTGCCGAACGTTCACGAACTTGAAATCGAAAAAGCCACGACCCCTGCTGGTGAATGGTCAAAAGAAAAAGAACAGTTGTTGAAGGCTGCTCATGAATGGGCTGAACACAACCCCATGCTCGGAACACGTGGTGTGCGTCTTGGTGTTGTGAAGCCAGGTTTGTATGCCATGCAAGTGCAAGCACTGATGGAAGCTGCTGCCGAGCGTGCCGCCAATGGCGGTAAGCCCATCGTTGAAGTCATGATTCCGTTGACTGTCACCCGTGAAGAACTGGCTTTGGCTCGTTCGTGGGTCGTGAAGGGAATTGCCGATTCAACCAAGGGTTCAGCCAAGAAGCCCAAGGTCTCCATCGGAACCATGATTGAAACCCCACGTGCTGCCTTGCGTGCTGACGAATTGTCAGAAGAAGCAGATTTCTTCAGCTTTGGAACAAATGACCTCACGCAGATGACCTTTGGTTTCAGTCGTGATGACATTGAAAGCCGCATGATGCCGGCCTACCTCGAAGGCGGATTGTTGAAACGCAACCCATTTGAGACAATTGATCAAGATGGTGTGGGTGAATTGGTAGAAATCGCTGCCAAACGTGGCCGTGCGGCAAAACCTGGCATTAAGTTGGGCGTCTGTGGTGAACACGGCGGCGATCCAGAGTCAATTGACTTGTTCTACCGAGTCGGTCTTGATTATGTAAGTTGTTCACCGTTCCGCGTTCCAATTGCCCGTCTGGCAGTAGCACAAGCTGTGCTTGCTTCAGGTGGTAAGAAAAAATCAGACACAAAATAACTAACAAATAAACTTGGAGGATTGTTATGCAAATTCAGACTCGACAGGGACCCGCTTACGGTGTGGCCCGCATTACCTTGGCAGGCAATGAACCCGTGCGCGTCGAAAGTGGCGCCATGATGACGATGTCAACTGGTGTCGCATTGGCCGCTAAGGCCGAAGGCGGAATTATGAAGAGCCTCAAGCGCGCTGCGCTCGGTGGCGAAAGTTTCTTCGTGAGCACCTACACCGCCCCAGCAAACGGTGGCTTTGTTGACGTGGCAGCGCGATTGCCTGGCGACATCGTTTCCTTCGATGTCACTCCGGTAACACCGTTGTTCATTCAAAAAGGTTCATGGCTCGCCAACGACACCAATGTCGCCATTGATACTCAGTGGGGCGGGTTCAAGAATATGTTTGGATCCGAAGGCGGTTTCATTATCCGCGCTGAAGGTCAAGGTCCAGTTGTATTTGCCTGCTACGGGGCCCTTGAAGTGTGGGACTTGCAAGCCGGTGAATCGCTAACGGTAGATACTGGGCACATGGTCGCGTATGAGGGCACGATCTCGATGAATCTTCGTCAAGCCACCGGTGGCTTAATGCAGACTTTCAAGAGTGGCGAAGGTCTCGTATTTGATTTCACAGGTCCAGGAAAAGTGTGGACTCAGACCCGCAACCCGAACGAATTATTGGGTTGGATTCAAAGCATGATGCCCACTGGAACAGCCGCAAGTGGTGGCTCAATCGGTGGATTGTTCAATAGGGCCTAATGAACGCTCTCTCTCTTCTCGCTGAATCCTCAAAAATTAACTTCGTTGATCTCAATGTGCCGGGTTGGGCATGGGTTGCGTTATTGGCCTTCATTTGCGTTTTGTTGGCGGTTGACATTTTGGTGATTCACCGTGATGCTCACGATGTCGGTCCGCGTGAAGCCCTCATTGAAAGTACCGTCTGGATATCTATAGGAGTCGCGTTTACCGGAGTGATTGCAATTGCTTTCGGTGGAGCAGCATCGGGCGAATACATCAGTGGTTATCTCATCGAGAAGAGTTTGAGTATTGACAATGTTTTTGTCTGGGCACTGATTCTCAGTTTCTACAAGATCCCGTTGAAGTATCAGCACCGAGTCTTATTTTGGGGAATCTTCGGAGCACTTGCACTACGAGCCATTTTCATCTTTGCTGGTGTCGCATTGATCGAGAAGTTCTCGTGGGTCCTGTACGTCTTTGGCGGATTCTTGATCTACACCGCGGTGAAGTTGGTCGTTGAAGCTGAGGAAGAGTTAGACCCTGCATCGGGCCGATTCATGAAGTTGATCAATCGCTTTGTGCCGAGCACTCCCGATCTTGATGGCCAAAAGCTTTTCACGCGGAAAAATGGTGTTCGATTAGCAACTCCTCTCTTTGCAGTGTTGGTATTGATCGAATTTACTGATGTGTTGTTCGCGGTTGACTCGGTCCCGGCGGTACTAGCAGTGAGTCGAGAGCAATTCATCGTGTTCTCGTCAAATGCATTCGCCATCCTTGGCCTTCGAGCGTTGTATTTCTTGCTGGCTGATGCGCATGCCCGGTTTTCTTATCTCAAAGAAGGTTTGGCAATTATCTTGGCCTTTGTCGGCATCAAGATGCTGATTCACAAGTGGTATCACATTCCTACGTGGTTATCGCTCGTCGTGATTGTGCTTGTTCTGGTTGTCTCGATCGGCTTTTCGATGAAGGCCGATCGGGGTAAACCATCCGACTCACCCGTGGATTAGTCTCACCTGCATGGCATTTGTTGAAGACGACATCGAGAGGGTGCGGGCATCCACATCCATCGTTGAAGTCATCCAACAATATGTGGCACTGCGTAAAGCTGGCCGCAACTGGGTTGGTCTCTGCCCATTTCACACCGAGAAAAGTGGTTCGTTTAACGTCCGTGAAGAAACCGGCCGCTACAAGTGTTTCGGTTGCCAAGCCGCTGGCGATATTTTCACTTTCGTTCAAGAAATTGAACACATTGATTTTGTCTCATCGGTTGAGAAATTGGCAGCACGCGCCAATATCACTCTCACCTATACGACCGGCGGCGAAAGCCAAGATCGACAGCGACGCAAAAAACTTATCGCCGCAATGGCTGAGGCTGTTGACTGGTACCACCAACGGTTATTGAATTCTCCAGATGCTCGCGCCGCTCGTGACTACTTGCGCGATCGCGGGCTTTCGGGCGATGTTGCGCGACAATTTCAATTGGGTTACGCACCCGATGAATGGGATGCCCTTAGCCAGCACTTGGTGAAAAAGGGATACGCAGCCGATGTGTTAAGCGATGTTGGGTTGGCGTTTACAAATAAGGCCAATCGATTACAAGATTCATTTCGTGCGCGCATTATGTTTCCGATCTTCAGCGACAACGGAGATCCCGTTGCTTTCGGAGGTCGCGTTTTGCCAGGTAGCACTGATCCAGCAAAATACAAGAACTCATCTGAAACCAAGATCTATTTCAAGTCAAAGACTTTGTATGGCCTGAACTGGGCCAAGAACGATGTTGTCAAAGCCGACCAAGTGATCGTTTGCGAGGGCTATACCGATGTCATCGGATTTCATCGCTCGGGTGTCACGAGAGCAGTTGCTACTTGTGGAACATCGCTGACCGAAGAGCATGTGCGTATTTTGAAACGATTCGCCAGCAAAGTCGTCTTGGCATTTGATGCTGACGCTGCTGGTCAGGGTGCGGCTGAAAAGTTTTATGAGTGGGAAAAGAAGTACCAGGTTCAAGTTTCGGTCGCCCGCTTTCCTGACGGTAAAGATCCAGGCGATTTAGCGATTTCAGATCCGGCAGCTTTGGCTGCAGCGATTGATGATGCGGTCCCATTTTTGGGATTCCGCGTCAATCGAGTCGTATCTGGCAAGCCTTTACGAAGTCCAGAAGATCGAGCACGCATTGCGGCACAAGCAATGGAAGTGATTAACGAGCATCCCGATGTGAACGTTCGCAAACTGTACGCCGGCGAAGTAGCCACCAGAGTTGGACTTCCAGTTGCTGACTTGAGCCGATTAGCCGAACGGCGCTCTGCACAGCCATTCGTTGCCGCTCCAGTGTCTAGGGGAGTCGGAGTTTCTGAAAACGCCGAATTCATCGCTATTAGTTTGCTATTGCAAAATTGGGACGACATCGCCCCTTGGTTGATTGAGGCTCTCTTTGCCACCGAAATCCCACGTCGGGCGTTTTTGACTCTGGCGACTGCGTCCGAGATTGAAACCGGAAGTTTGCTCAACAATGCCTTAGGTATTGCCGATCCTGAGGTGCGGGAGATACTTGAACGGGCAGCAGTAGCCGATATTGAGGTCGAACCTAGTTCGGTTGCTCTCAATCTTATTGGCGTGACAGTTCGCCGAATTCTGACTCAACGAACGCGAATCGCCAATCCTGATGAAATTCGGCAAGACCGAGATGCTCGTGTGCAACTTGAGAATCTTGACAATGAGCGCACGGCTTTAGCGGCTGCTGAGTCATTGCTAATGTGGCTTGCAGTACGTACTCAAGCGGGGGGTCGAGGTGACAACAGCGAAGAATGATGGCAGCACAAATGTTGCTGCGTCATCACGTATTCCTGTTGATGGCATTGATCAAGCCGAGTGGGCAGCCCTCATTACATTTGGTCAGCGCCAAGGCGAGTTGTCAACTGAAGACATTGTTGATGCTTTGCGTGATATCGAACTGTCACCTGAAGTTATTGATGCAGTCAGATCTTCGATTGAACAAATCGGGATCAGGGTTGATCAGTCTTTCGAGCTTGATGACTCGGGTGAACTGCGGCGTCCTTCGCTGAATGGTTCAAAAGAAAAGGCTCCGGCTAAACGCCAAGTGCGCTCCGGACGAGCAGGTGACGATTCTGGCCAAGACGCTATTCGGATGTATCTCCAAGAAATCAGTCGCATTGCTTTGTTGACTGCCGACGAAGAAAAAGTTCTTGGGCGAAAGATAGTTCTTGGTGTTGAAGCACAAACTGAACTTGAAAACCTGGGCGATGCCGTATCAACGCTCGATCGTCGACGTTTGCAACGTGCTGTTGATCAAGGTCGTCGTGCTCGCGAAGATCTCACACAGGCAAACTTGCGACTAGTCGTCAGTATTGCGAAGCGCTATACGAAAGTTTCAATGCCGCTTGCCGATGCGATTCAAAGTGGAAACATTGGACTTATGAAAGCTGTCGAGAAATTCGACTACACGCGCGGCTTTAAGTTTTCGACGTATGCGACATGGTGGATCAAACAGGCGATTTCGCGTGCGGTTGCCGAAGAGAGTCGCAATATACGAATTCCGACGCACGCGATGGAAAATATCAACCGGGCCATACGGGTACAACGCGAACTCACCCAGTTGAATCAGCGTGAACCAACAATGATCGAGATCGCGAATGCTCTCGGCGAGCCTCCCGAGCGAGTTGCTGAATATTTCAGACTCGCGGCTGACACAACAAGTCTTGATCAGCCCACTCGCGCCGACGGTGATTCAACCGTTGCCGATCTGATCGCTGCTACCGATGTGGTTGATCCGAGCGGAGGACTTGAACTTGATGACATGCGTGAGGCGATGCGCTCTGTCCTTGACGAACTTCCCGAGCGTGAACGCGAAGTCGTGAAAATGCGGTTTGGTCTTGGCGCCGAACAAGGAGCGACCCTGGAAGAAGTGGGGCAGGCCTTCAATATCACCCGTGAGCGTGTCCGTCAGATTGAGGTTCGGACCCTGTATCGGCTGCGCCACGTGGCCAGTGGGCGAGCTTTGCGCAATTTCGTCGACGATTGAGTGTGACCGTTCAGGGGTATCCTGAACCCGCTATGGCAACTCAAGATCCTCGTTCGTATGTCGTGCGCACCTTTGGGTGCCAGATGAACGACCACGATTCTGAGCGAATCTCCGGTTTGCTCGATGCCGATGGTTTGTGGGCTGTTGAAGACGAAGACGACGCCGATGTCGTGGTGCTGAATACGTGCTGTATTCGTGAAAACGCCGACAATAAGTTGTACGGCAATCTCGGAATGCTCAAGCGTTGGAAAGACGCGCGCGAAGGTCGTCAAATCGTGGTCTCGGGCTGCTTGGCCCAAAAAGATCGCGACATCGTGCAAAAGCGTGCACCTTGGGTTGACGTTGTGATGGGAACACACAATGTGCACCGCGCCGCCGAACTTCTCGAGACCTCCCGAATTGATGGACCGCTGACCGAAATTTTGGAAGAAGCAGTGCTCGATGACCACGCGATGTTCCCATCGGCATTGCCGGCAAAGCGCGTGACTTCTTATGACGCCTGGGTCACAATCCAAATTGGTTGCGACAACTCGTGTGCCTTTTGCATTGTTCCTTCGGTGCGTGGTTCAGAAATTAGTCGCCCCTACGCCGACATCGTCTCCGAAGTTCGCACCCTCGCCGATCAAGGTGTTACCGAAGTGACCTTGCTCGGTCAAAACGTCAACAGTTATGGCCGCGACTTGCAACTCGATAAACGACGCGCTGGCGAAGACGTGTCTGCTCGACCATTATTCAGCGAGTTGTTGCGTGAAGTCGGGGCAGTGCCGGGCATCAAACGTGTTCGTTTCACTAGCCCACATCCCAAAGATATGCGACCCGAGACTTTCGCCGTAATGGCCGAAGTGCCGACGATCTGTGAACATTTGCATTATCCATTGCAATCGGGGAGCGATCGTTTACTTGCCATCATGCATCGCGGTTACAACGCCGAGCGTTATCTTGAGCGGTTGCATGAAGCTCGCCGATTAATTCCGGATTTGGCAATTAGCACCGACATCATTGTTGGTTTTCCTGGCGAAACAGAAGAAGATTTTGTGCGCACCCTTGAAGTGTCGGCCGAGGCCGATTACGACTACGCGTATACATTTATGTTTTCGCCACGTGAGGGGACAGAAGCCGCAACGATGGTTGACAAGTTCGTCGATCCCGCTGTGGTCGCCGACCGTTTTGCTCGTTTGCGTGTTGTCGTCGAGCATTCGGCTGTCATTCGACACGAAGCGCGCATCGGTCGAATCGAAGACGTCTTGATTGAGGGCCCATCACGTCGTAATCCCGAGGTCTATCAAGCACGCACACGGCAGAACAAAGTTGTGCACTTCAGGCCAACGCAGGCGATTCGAGCCGGAAGTTACGGATTAGTCGAAGTGACCGAGGCTGCTCCACATCACCTTCGTGGAATTTTGCGAGAGGTCACATCGGATCCATCGCACAAAGTTCGCATTCCTGTCGCATCGATGTGATGATCGAATGACGACTCGTTCATCAGTTGTCCCGCAGTCAATCGTGATTCTGGGTCCAACTGCAAGTGGCAAATCGTCAGTGGCGATGGCTGTCGCATTGTCAGATGTGGGTCAGAAGCTGGGTATCGAACTCGTATCAATTGATGCGATGCAGGTCTACCGCGGTATGGATATTGGGACTGCAAAGCCTTCTATTGAAGAACAGCAATCAGTGCGCCATCATCTGATTGATTTGGTCAACGCAACAGAATCGTTCACAGTTGCCGAATTTCAATTGGCGTACCACTCGGCAATCAGCGACATCGCGTCGCGTCAGGGTCGGGCATTGCTGGTTGGCGGAACTGGGTTGTATGTACGGGCTGTCGTGGACGAATTGACATTGCCAGGTCAGTGGCCAGAGGTGCGGGCCCGCCTAGATAACGAATTGCTAGAACAAGGCCCCGAAGTACTGCACGCTCGTCTTGCACAATTAGACCCGGTTGCTGCAACGAAAATGGAACCAAACAATGTTCGACGCATCGTGCGGGCCCTTGAAGTGTGTGAGGGGAGTGGACAGCCCTTTTCGTCGTTTGGTCCAGGCGTCGACACGTATCCAGATAGCCCAGTACTGCAGGTGGCATTGCGTTGGCCGCGAGAAGTTCTGGCGCAGCGAATTGAAGAGCGCGTGCACATCATGATCAAGCGTGGTCTTCGCGACGAAGTCGAGAGATTGCTCGTAGCCGGACTATCGCTCACCGCAATGCAAGCTCTGGGCTACAAAGAAATGGTTGAACACCTCGAGGCTCGGATGTCCCTTGACGAAGTGGTCGAGACGGTTGTCTTACGGACTCGTCAGTTCGCGGTGCGACAAGAACGTTGGTTCCGTCGCGACCCCAGAATTACCTGGTTCGATATTGACAAAGATCCAGTGTCCGAAGTGGCCCCGCACCTTATTGACCTCATGAGCCGTGAGCCTTTTGGCGTAGTCTAAAGACCAGCACTATGCAGATTGATCTTTCGAAACACCATGGCCTCGGAAATGACTTTTTAGTCATTAATGTGGCGCAGACCAATAGTTCTTTTGCCTGGCCCGAACTCGCGCAGCGCTGGTGCGATCGTCGATTCGGGGTTGGTGCCGATGGTTTGTTGTTGCTCGAGATCAAAGAGGGCAATCGACTCGGGATGATCCTGTATAACGCCGATGGCAGCCGTGCCGAGATGAGTGGCAATGGCATTCGCTGTTTGGTGCAAGCTGCTCATTGGACAATTGCTGGCCCCGAAGGTCAGCCCGCAACGTACACAGTCGATACCGATGCTGGTGAACGCCTTGTGAGTGTTGAGAGCGAATGGGATCAGGGCTCGTTGCAGATCAGCGTTGATATGGGCTGCGTATCCGATCTCACCGAACCCCACAACTGGGACGCTCTTGGTTGCAATCCTGATCGTCCCGTGCGTCATGTGTCGATGGGCAATCCGCATTCGGTTGTTGGCGTTGACGATGTTGCCGCTGTCGATTTAGCCGAACTTGGTCAAAAAGTTCCACACGTGAATCTCGAAATTATCGAACCAGGTCCCGAACCCCATGCGATCACGATGCGGGTACATGAGCGTGGCGCCGGAATCACGATGGCTTGTGGAACTGGTGCATGCGCTGCGGCCGAAGCAGCAGTTGCCTGGGGGCTTGTTCCTGCTTCAACGCCCGAAGTCATTGTGCATATGGATGGTGGCGATGCCAAAGTTCGTGTTGATTCGTCAACACGTGCGGTGACCCTGATTGGGCCCGCAGTCTTTGTTGCATCAATTTCGGTGCACATGTGACGAATTCAAGTCCAAACTCGCCATATAACCAAGCCCTCGGTCAGACCCTGATTGAGCGCTCAATTCGTGAGCGAATTGTTTTGGTTGGTGTGACACTGAATGGCAAAACCGAAGAAGAGACTGAAGCCAGTCTTGATGAATTGAGTTTGTTAATTGATACTGCGGGTGCAGATGAAGCAGGTCGATTGACACAAAAGCGCGATGTTCCCGATCACACATGGTTCGTGGGTAAAGGTAAGGCCGAAGAACTTCGCGATTTGTGTTTGGCTGTTGACGCCGACACTGTGGTTTTTGATAATGAACTATCTCCGGGACAGCAGTACAACTTAGAAAAGTTGTTAGGTCGAACCGCCATTGATCGCACTGCAGTCATTCTGGATATTTTCGCGCAAAATGCGCACACACTTGAAGGTAAAGCCCAAGTTGAACTTGCGTTGTTGCGTTATCGTTTGCCGCGTTTGCGTCGCGGCGCCGATGCCAAGATGTCGCAGCAGCGCGGTGGTGTTGGTTCGCGATTCGGTAGTGGCGAAACCAAACTTGAAGTCGATCGTCGGCGGATTAAGAATCGCATTTCGCGCCTTGAACAAGAACTTAAAGAACTCGGCGGTACGCGCGATCTACAACGCAAAGGTCGCTCGCGTAGTGGTCTGGCTAACGTCGTCATCGTGGGATACACCAACGCTGGCAAATCAACATTGTTGAATCGCCTCACAAACGCTGGCGTGCTGGTTGAAGACCGACTATTCGCCACTCTTGATCCAACGACCCGTCGCTTGTCATTTCCTGGTGGTGAACCGGTGCTGGTCACTGACACCGTTGGTTTCGTACGTCGTCTTCCGCATGGACTTGTTGAATCATTTAAGAGCACGCTCGAGGTGGCAGCTCGGGCTGACTATTTGGTGCACGTGGTCGATGGCTCATCGTCTGACCCCGATGGCCAAATAGATGCCGTTCGAACGGTCTTGCGCGAAATTCATGCCGATGAAGTTCCTGAGTTCGTCGTTTTCAATAAGAGCGATCTTGACCCTGTTGGGGTGGCCGATGTTGTCGCATGGCATCCCGGATCAGTGAGCATCAGTGCCCACACCGGCGACGGAATTGATCTCTTTTTGCAAACATTGTCAGATCGCTTGCGTTCGGTCAGCAAAGTCATCGAACTGCTGATTCCGTATGAACGTGGTGACATTTTGGCGGCAGTGCATCGCGAAGGTGAGGTTGTGTCGACGACCCACGAGACCGATGGTGTGCGGGTGCGAGCACGACTCGCCGAAGCTTCGGTCGGTCGTTTGAGTGAATTTGTCGTGAGCGGTGGCATTGACCCCACTCCAACGGGCAACATATAAGCCATGAGTACTGCCCCCGATCGCTCCGCAGGTTTTGTTCCGCCTCCGTATCCCTACGAGCGTTTGGACTCCTTTAAGCCTTTGGCTGCTCCGTTCGAGGGTGGACTGATCGACCTTTCGATAGGAACACCGTGCGATCCGCCGCCGGCTTCGGTCATTGCGGCATTGGCTGCGAGCAATAGTGAACGTGGTTACCCGCCGTCGATTGGTTCGGCTGGTTTGCGCGAGGCTTTCGCGTCGTGGATGCAACGTCGTTTCGATGTTGTGATCGCGCCTGTTGATATTGCGGCATGTATCGGTACAAAAGAGTTTGTCGGCACGTTGCCGCAGTGGATGAAGTTACGTTCACCATGGCTCGACACCATTTTGTATCCGGCTGTTGCGTACCCGACGTATGAAATGGGTGCAACTTTGGCCGGGTGTCGCGCAGTCGCCGTGCCGTGTAACGATCGCGGCGGAATTGATCTGAATGCCATCAGCGAAGACGACGCGAAGCGAGCGCTGTTGTTGTGGGTCAACAGTCCGTCCAATCCGACTGGCGCTATTGACGATCTGGGGGCAGCCGCAGTTTGGGGCCGCTCGCATGGAGTCCCAGTGTTTAGCGATGAGTGCTATGCCGAGTTCACGTGGGATGGTCCGGCGCAAACGATTTTGCAACACGGCACTGACGGTGTCATCGCGGTTCATTCATTGTCGAAGCGTTCGAATCTGGCCGGTCTTCGAGTTGGCGCCTACGCCGGCGATCACGAACTTGTGCACTACTTGTCAGAGGTTCGCAAGCATGTCGGCATGATGGTTCCGGGTCCGGCTCAAGCTGCAGCGGTTGCAGCGCTAAATGATGATGATCACGTTGTCGTACAGCGCAAACTCTATCGACATCGGCTAGAGCGCATGGCAAATATTTTGTCGCAATGGTCGGGTATTGACATTTCATTACCTGACGGTGGTTTTTATCTGTGGTTCAAAGTTGATGATGCATGGGCATTTACCGAACGTCTAGCCCGCGAAGCCGGAACTTTGGTGAGTCCTGGCGATTTGTACGGAGAACAAGGACGCGGGTTTATTCGAGTTGCGGTCGTGCAAAGTGACGCGACTATTGAACGCGTGGCGCAACGCCTACACGTCTCATGATGTCGCAAGATGTCGTGAAACGAAGTTCAGTGAAACGTTGGTGGATTTCGGCAGTCGTCGTTTTTGTTCTTGGCATGACGTTGGCATTGATCGGCGTACAGCGCGATCAAAATCTCATTGCCAGTCTTGTTCGAACTCCGAGTGGTTGTGAATCAACAGTGAATATCTCGGTAGCTGGTCGGTATTACCTGTATGTCGAAACAAAAGGAACTATCGGAGATATCGGACCGTGCAATAGCGAGGTTCGTTCGTACGAGTTTGATTCTGCGCCGCAAGTCGCGGTGACACTCCGTACAAGTAATGGCGAAGCAGTTGATCTGCGCCCCAATGATTCAATTGAATACGATGGTCCCGATTTCGCGGGTCAATCGATTGTTACTTTCATGATTTCCGAGCCCGGCGATTTCGTGGTGAACATGCAATCGGCGCAGGCTGATGCCGTCATCGCGATCGGTCAAAACGCCTCGATGATGGATGGGGCATTACTTGTGAGCGGAGCATCGCTTGTCTTGGTTGCGCTCGTATTACTGATTGTGGCCATCATTGCGACGCGATCGAATCGACGGGCTCATCGCAGAGATGCCACGAGTGCTCGCTCAGAAGTATTTGTCACATATGACAACACCAGTCGTCAAACGACGAGACAAGAAACGACTGACCGGTGGGCGCCACCACGGCCCGAAGATCGAGCCGGTCAATAACTCACGTGTCGTTCAGAGGCGTCGGAGAACTGTGACGACTTTGCCGAAGATGCGCACATCATCGGACGAAAAGTGCATCGGTGACAGACGTGGGTTAGCCGGCATCAGGATGATTTCGCGGCCTTTACGGGTGTAGGTCTTGACCGTTGCTTCATCGCCCGGAATTCCGGCGATCACGATGTCGCCGTTGTTCGCAGTGAGTTGTTGACGAGCAACAACGTAATCTCCGTCGAGGATGCCTGCATCAATCATTGAATCGCCACGGACGCGCAACATGAAGAGATCGCCTTCACCAGTGAAATCAGCGGGGAGCGGCAACAGCTCTTCAACGTTTTCTTGAGCCAAAACATCAGTTCCGGCGGCGACATCGCCAATGAGCGGAACGTGGTGGACACGACTGCGAGCGATGATGGCACCGCTGTTGCGGTCCCAGTTGACTTTGATGGCACGCGGCAAGTTGGGATCTCGTTCAAGAAAGCCCAAGCGCTGCAAAGTGTTGAGGTGATTGTGCACGGTGGACGGACTAGTGAGACCGACGGCGTCGCCGATTTCGCGCACTGATGGCGGGAATCCCCGGTCTTCCATGCAGGCCTCGATGCACTCGAGAATGCCACGTTGACGGTCGGTGAGAATGTGTTCGCTCATGCGTGCATCGTACGGGTGTTCGGGCGGAGAGTCAAACACCTGTTCGTAAAAAATCTATAACCGCAGGTAGATCGGTGATTTTTTGAATGATGGTTGACACCGAACACGCGTTCGCATAGCCTACGAACAAGCGTTCGTTCGGCAATTGGCAACTGTGCCTTACCCCGATTGCACACTGAGATCACAGTTAACAAGACAGCTCGACCAGAAAGGTTCATCATGGCCCTCGCACTTGACCCCCGTTACATCGTGGAGATTCAGCCCAACCGATCCGTTGCTCGTTCATCACGTTCTTTCACGGCCCCTTCTCGCCACAAGTCCCACGACGTGTACTTGCGTCGTCGGCTGGTGGTGGGTCTGGCCGTATTTGGTGTTGTGGTCGCCGCCTGCCTCGGCGTCCGCACTTTGGCGAGCCGTGGGGATGTGACTGCCTCCATCCC
>Ga0209358_10000659_pt1 | contig 29429 bp, 27 predicted proteins | sample LauGreFa1BDMLBSN_2_FD_187574 | JGI IMG/M metagenome (GOLD analysis project Ga0209358, IMG submission 187574) | Freshwater lake microbial communities from Lake Michigan, USA - Fa13.BD.MLB.SN (SPAdes) (version 2) | ecosystem: Environmental > Aquatic > Freshwater > Lake | place: Lake Michigan, USA...
GGACTGGTTCGCGCAACGCGGCTTCAATACCTGGTGCGTTGACATGGAGGGCTACGGCCGCTCCGACAAATCGCGCGACATCTATTTCGATATCGCCAACGGCGCCGACGATCTTGAGGCCGCGAGCGATTACATCATGAAGACCACGGGCGCGAAGCAGTTCATGGTCTACGGCATTTCGTCGGGTGCGTTGCGTGCCGCGATGTTTGCCGAACGCCACCCGGAGCGCGTGTCGCGTCTGGCGCTGGATGCTTTTGTCTGGACCGGCAAGGGCAGCCCGACGCTCGAAGAGCGCGCCAAGAAGCTCGACCAGTGGCGCTCGATGAAGCGCCGTCCGATCGACCGCGCTTTCATGCATTCAATTTTTACCCGCGACCATCCGGGATGTGCCGAGCAAAGCGTCATTGAAGCCTTTGCCGATGAAGTGCTCAAGCTCGATGATTCCGTGCCGACCGGCACCTATCTCGACATGTGCGCCAACCTTCCCGTTGTTGACCCCGCCAAAATCAAGGCGGCAACGGTGATCATGCGCGGGCAATGGGACGGCATCGCCAGCATGGAAGACCTGCTCGATTTCTTCAACCGGCTGCCCAATCCGGACAAGTCTTTTGCTGTGATGGCCGGTATTTCGCATGCCAGCTTCCAGCAAATCAACTACCGTACGGTCTATCACATCCTGCATTCGTTTTTCACCCAGCCGGAACCAATTTATCGCGGATAGTGTCTGTGCCGTTATGGCCCGTTGCGGGCTGCTACACTGCTGCGGCAGTGCCCTCGACGGCGCTGCCGCGACTGAATCAAAACTAACGAGGAGATTCACCATGAACAGACTGCAAATCGGCCTTGCCGGCGTGGTATCGGCACTTGCGCTGGTTGTTGCTTCCGGGCCTGCATGGGCTCAGGCCTACCCGGCGAAACCGGTCCGCATTATCGTTCCGTTCGGTGCAGGCGGCGGCACCGACATCCAGGGTCGCTTGCTGGCGCAGAAGTTCCAGACCAGCATGGGCCAGAATTTCCTGGTTGAGAACCGCGCGGGTGCTTCCGGCCTGATCGGCGCCGAGTTTGTCGCGCGCGCACCGGCCGACGGCTACAACATCCTTTTCACCACGGCTTCGCTGGCCGTCAATGTCCAGCTTTACGCGAAGCGCCTGAAGTTTGATCCGGTGAATGATCTGGAGCCTGTGAGCTGGGTGTCTTCGGTACCGCTGGTGCTGACGCTGCATCCCAGCGTTCCCGCGAAGAACCTGAAAGAGTTTGTCGCACTGGCGAAAAAACCCGGCGGTAACTTGATCGCTGCGCATAACGGCGCCGGCACCACCAGCCATCTCTCGGTGGAAATGCTCAAGCTGTTCGGTGGCGCCAAAGTGACTCCGGTGCCGTACAAGGGTGGCGGCCCGGCGATGGTGGCGCAGATCAGCGGCGAATCGGATTTCACTTTCGCGACTGCACTTGCCGTTCAGCCCTTCATGAAAACCGGCAAGGTTCGTACGATTGCGGTGACCACAGCGAAAAAATCGTCGGCTTTCCCGGATCTGCCGACGATGACTTCGATGTTCCCCGAGTTTGAGGCGGATAACTGGTACGCCATGTTCCTGGCCAAAGGCACTTCCAAGGACATCATCGCCAAGATAAACGCCGAGATCCTCAAAGCGTTGAAAGCCCCGGACCTCAACGACTTTATCCGCAAGGAAGGCGGCGAGCCGGTTGGCAGTACGCCGGAAGAATTGGCGGCTTATTTCAAACGTGAGAACGTCAAGTACGGCAAGGTGATTCAGGCAGCGAACGTTGTTGCTGATTAATTGCCGGTTTTGAATGACTTGAAACGCCCGCTTTCAGCGGGCGTTTTCTTTGGTTCACCGGGTGTTTTGCGCATTGTCGGCATGCGGTCAAAAAATAAATAAAATCATATGCATATGAATCATATTCGAATGAGCCGCCGGGTCAGGATGAGTCTGTGCGGCTTGTTCTCCTTCGCCGTCCACGTCAGCCATGCAGCAGAACCGGCAAGCTTCCCATCGCAGCCGTTGCGTATCGTGGTTCCTGCGCCGGCTGAGGGTGGGATCAGCCTGCAGGCGCGGATTCTGGCGCCGGTGATGCGCGAACATCTGGGGCAGCAGGTGCTGGTCGAACATCGTGCGGGCGCTGCAGGCGTGACCGGCTCTGCTGCGGTAGCTCGTGCACCCGCGGACGGACACACGTTGTTACTGGCTTCCACGGCATTGGCTGTCAATGCCGCCTGGCTGCCCGAGCAGATGCCCTTTAATCTGCTGTCGGATTTTGCGCCGGTGAGTTTGTTGTCCACGGCGCCGCTGGTGCTGGCCGTTCATCCGGGTGTTCCGGCGAAGTCCGTTCCCGAACTGGTTGCGCTGGTGAAACGGGGGCGACCGGCGGTAAGGGCCGGCGGCAATGCGGCCGGCAGCCTCAGCCATGTTGCTCTATCACTGTTCGCGCGCGCCGCGGGTTTGCGGATTGAGAGCGTACTGTTCAACGGCGGCGGTCCGGCGATGCAGTCGCTGGTTCATGGCCAGTTCGATGCCTTGTTCCTTTCTGCGCCTGTTGCGCTTCCGTTGGTGAATGCGCAGCGGCTGCGGGCGCTGGCGGTGACTGCGACCGAACCCTTGCGGCCGCTGGCGACAACGCCCCTGCTGCAACAGTTTTATCCCGGTCTGGTGGTGGAAAATGCCTATGCGCTGCTGGCGCCAGCAGGTACATCGCCGGCGGTGATCACGCGCCTTCACGTCGAAGTGCGGCGTGCTCTGGCGGACACCGGTGTGCGGGAACGTTATGCCGCGCTGGGGCTTGTTGCCGTCGGCAGCCCCCCCGAAACACTGGCGCAGGCCTTGCGTCGTGATGTCGAGCGTTACACCGGCATGATCCGTCAGGGCCTGTTGCCGCTGCATTAGTGCCTGTCGTTACCACAGCATGTGGAATGTGCCGTCAGGCCGCAGGTGCCCTGATAGAATCAAGGCACTTTCCCTTGCAGTGAATCAACCAAACCCATGACAGAAATCGATTCGAGCCAGGTCTCCTGGCAGGACCAGTACAAGCTGATGGTCGGCAGTGTGACGCCGCGGCCGATTGCGCTGGTCACCACTCTGGGCCCCGACGGCCCCAATGCCGCGCCCTTCAGTTTTTTCAATGCGGTGGGTTCGGATCCGGCAATGCTGATGTTTTCGGTCGGTGACCGTTCCGGTCAGTCCAAGGATACCGTGCGCAATATCCGTGAGACCCCGGAATTTGTCGTGCATATCGTCAGCGACGCGATCAAGGAAAAAATGAACATCTGCGCCGTCGATTACCCATTCGGCGTCAATGAGCTGGAAAAGGCGGGCTTCACCGCTTTGCCCTCACGCAAGGTGAAGCCGCCGCGGATCGCCGAAGCACCGGTGGCGATGGAATGCAAGCTGATGCAGATTGTGGAAATGGGGCGCAAGCCCTATCACGTGGTGTTCGGCGAAGTCGTGTTTTTTCATTATCACGACGGCATCGTCAATGAGCGTTACCACGTTGATGTCGGCATGGTGAATCCGGTCGGGCGCCTCGCCGGAAAAGGCGGTTATTGCAGGGTGACCGACCGTTTTGAAATGCCGCGCATGCCGCTGGGCGGCAAGGCTTCTGCCGAATAGATAGCGGCTGTTATCCATAATAATAAAGCTGCATCCATGGAGGACCGCAACGATCCGCAAGGAGCAGCCATGTTTATGCAACGTCTGATCTGTGTCTTTCTGTTGATGTTTGCGGCGCTTGTGCAGGCCGCCGATTACCCGCAACGCCCGGTGCGGCTGGTGGTGCCTTATGCCGCCGGTGGTTCCACCGATACCGTGGCCCGTATCGTCGGAGCGCGGCTCAGCGAACGGCTGGGCCAGCAGATCGTTGTCGACAACCGCACCGGTGCCGGCACGCTGATCGGCACCGAGATTGTCCAGCATGCCACCGCCGACGGTTATGTGCTGCTGATGGCGACGCCGCCGCTGGCGGTCAACCCGGCGCTGTACGGCAAGGTGTCCTATTCCGTCGAGCGTGATTTTGTCGCGGTGACCAATATCGCCGGTTCGAGCAATCTGCTGGTGGTGCATCCGTCGGTAGCGGTCAGCAACGTTCGCGAACTGGTCACTCTGCTCAAGGCAAGCCCCGGCAAATACAGCTACGGCTCCAGCGGTGTTGGCGGTGCGGGTCATCTGGCGATGGCGCTGTTCCTCAGCATGGCAGGTGCCGAGGCGCTGCACGTGCCGTACAAGGGCGGAGCGCCGGCAGTCGCCGATCTTGTTGCCGGCCGGCTCAACCTGATGATGGCGAATCTGACGACGGCGCAACCGCATATCCGTGCCGGTAAACTGCGCGGTCTGGGCGTGGGCAAGGCCAAACGCTCGCCGCTGTTTCCGGAAATGCCGACCATCTCCGAGGCAGGTGTCAAAGGTTACGAAGCCAACAACTGGAACGGTGTGGTGGCTCCGACCGGCGTGCCGCGCGCTGTGGTTGACCGGCTTTACCGTGATATCACGGCAACACTGAAAGAAACCGCAATCACGGATCGCATGCAGGCTGCGGGCCTCGAACCCATCGGCGATTCGCCCGCCGAATTTGCGCAGTATCTGAAGGCCGAGGCGGCGAAGTGGGGTCAGCTGGTCAAGACCGCCGGCATCAAGGCCGAGTAATTTATTTTTTATCAAGGAGTTATTGAATGGCTGCTGTCACCAACAAGCGTCCGCCTTTCGACAAGGTCATCGTTGACCTCGCCAACTATGCGCATGGCTACAAACCCACGAGCAAGCTGGCGTTTGAAACCGCGCGGCTGACGCTGATCGACAGCCTGGCCTGCGCCTTCGAGGCGCTGGCCTATCCCGACTGCACCAAGCTGCTTGGGCCCGTCGTGCCCGGCACCATCGTGCCCAATGGCGCGCGGGTTCCCGGCACCAGCTACGTTCTCGATCCGGTGACGGCAGCCTTCAATGCCGGGGCACTGATCCGCTGGCTGGATTTCAATGATGCCTTCTACGGTCGCACGGTGATCCATCCGTCGGACAACATCGGCGCCATCCTGATGACTGCCGACTGGCTGTCACGTACGCGCCAGGCCGCGGGCAAGGCGCCGCTGACCATGCGCGACGTGCTGTCGGCGATCATCAAGGCCTATGAAGTGCAGGGCGGCCTCGCGCTGGAAAACGGATTCACCGCCGCCGGCCTGGATCACACCATCCTGGTCAAGATTGCGACCACTGCAGCGGTGTCGCAGCTGATCGGCTGTACACGCGATGAAGTGATCAATGCGCTGTCCAATGCCTGGGTCGACGGCCACGCGCTGGCGACCTACCGCCGCAAGCCCAATACCGGCGCGCGTAAGTCCTGGGCCGCAGGCGATGCGTCGGCACGCGGCGTGTGGTTGTCGCTTATGGCAAAAAAAGGCGAGATGGGCTATCCCTCTGCGCTGACTGCGCCGAAGTGGGGTTTTTATGAAGTGCTGTTTGACGGCAAGCCCTTCAAATTCCAGCGACCGCTGGGTAGCTATGTCATCGAAAACACGCTGTTCAAGATTCCCTATCCGACGGCTTTCCACGGCCAGACCGGTGTTGAGGCGGCGATCAAGCTGCATCCGCTGGTGAAAGACCGGCTCGATGACATCAAGTACATCGAAGCGCGCGGCCACAATTCGACCATGGTCATTCTCGACAAGACCGGCCCGCTGGCCAACTTCGCCGACCGCGACCATTGCATGCAGTACATGATGGCCATCGGCCTGATTTTCGGCGACATGACCGCCAAACATTACGAAGACGAGATTGCTGCCGACCCTCGCATCGACAAGCTTCGCGAGAAAATCCGCCTGACGGAATACGAACGCTATGAGCGCGAATACCACGATCCCGCCAAGCGCACCAATGCCAACTCGATCCAGGTGTTTTTCAAGGACGGCAGCAAGACGCCGCTGTCGGAAGTGAATTATCCGCTGGGCCACCGCCAGCGCCGGAAGGAAGGTATCCCGGCAGTGATGAAAAAATTCAATGAAAACACCGCGATGGTGTTTGCGGCGAAGCAGAAGGCGGCGATTGTTGCTGCCTGTACTGACGCGAAAAAACTCGAGGCGATGGCTGTCCACGAGTTTGTCGATCTGCTGGTGCGCTGATGGGGGTGATTGAGGCGAAACTGGCGGCGATGGGCCACAGCCTGCCGCAGCCGCGCAAGTTTCCGAATCCCAACCGCTGCGGCTGTGTACGTGTCGGCAATATCCTGTTTGTGTCGGGCCACGGTCCGCACCACCCGGGCATGCAGATCCGCGAGCACGGTAAGCTGGGTCAGGACATGACGGTGGAAGAGGGTTACAAAGCGGCGCAGGCGTCAGCATTGGCCATTCTGGCGACGGTCAAGGCCGAAGCCGGCGACCTTGACCGGGTCAAGCGCGTGATCCGGCTGTTCGGCATGGTTAACAGCACACCGGATTTTCCGGATCACCCGAAGGTGATCGACGGAGCGTCGGACCTGTTCTACGAACTGTTTGGCCCTGAGGGCGGTTGCCATGCGCGATCGGCGGTCGGCATGGCCGGCCTGCCGCGCGGGCAGGCGGTTGAAATCAACGGTGAGTTCGAGCTGCGGGACTAGTCCCGGGATCAGCGCTTCGCAGGATCAGGCCTGCGAATACATTTTCCTTCCCGGTGTCGGCAGCTCGGCGCTGAGAATGGCGCCGCCTTCGGAATCGACGATGTACAGCGTGTGCGGGTCCAGCACGCCGTAAGCGCAATTGGTTACGACGTCGCTACCCGGTGAATCGATGCGGTACAGCGGTTCGCCGCGGTGATTGAATATCCACACCGCACCCATGTCCGGGTGCGCCACTGCCAGTCCGTCATCGGCATCAATCGCCATGCCATCGGGGCCGCGTCCGCCGGTCATCTGGATGAACACGCCCATCCGCGATACCGTACCGTCCGGCAGCAGCGGCAGCCGCCATACCGCATTGGCGCGGGTCACCGCGACAAACAGCGTGTTCTCGGCCTTGTTCAGCACGAGACCGTTGGGGCTGGGGATGTTGTCGGCGATGCGTTCGAGTTTTCCGTTATTGCGCAACCGGTAGACTGCACCCGTCGGATTCTGTAGGCCGCTCTGGCCCTGATCGGTGAAGTAGAGATCGCCATTGTTGGCAAAGACCAGATCATTGAGGCCCTTGAAGGTTTCAAGGTTGTAACGGTTGATCAGGGTTTCGATGCGGCCGCGTTTGGCGTCGAGCAGCATCAGGCCGCGTTTGTGGTCGGTGACAAAAATGCGGCCGTCCTTGTGAATCTTCAGACCATTGGGTTCGCCGTCGTATTCAATGACGAGATCCCATTTGCCGTTCGGCGTGATGCGGAAAATGCGGCCGAAGGGAATGTCGGTGACATAGAGATTGCCCTTGCGGTCAAACGACGGCCCCTCGAGGAAGCAGCCACCGTGTGGTGCGGGCCGGCCTGCGGCGAGGCGTTCAGCAGACACTTTGGTGCGGCGGAATTTTTTCGGCAGTTCGGCGAAAACATCGGCAGTGAAACGCTCGGGCGGTGCGAAGAAGCTCATGATTTCTCTATATGGACTGGTGATCGGATGGTGCAGGAATTGTATGCCAGAATCCGGCGCAAGCCATCGACTGTAACGCCATGAAAAAACCGCTCGAAGTCCTCAAACTCTACGCCGACCATGACTATACGCTGAGCGGCACACTTGCCAGCCGCGCCGCGCTGGATCCGAACCGCCCGTTCATGTTTTATCGAGATCGCACCTGGACATGGGGTGAGTTTGCACAAAAAGTAGATGCCGCCGCCCGCGTGCTCGCCGCCCGTGGTATTGGCAAGGGCGATCGCATGGGCGTGATGGCGCGTAATTGCGACGGTCATGTTGTCCTGCTGTTTGCACTGTCACGGCTCGGCGCAATCATGGTCCCGGTCAATCCCGAATTCGGTATCGAAGAAGCGAAGTATGTTTTGCATCACGCCGAAGTCAGTGCCGTTGCGGCGACGCAGGACACGCTGGACATCGCACGCCAGGCCGCTGCCGGCTTGAAGACGCCGGCGTGGTTCGTGACGCTGGATGCTGCTGCAACAGATGCGCCGTTGCTCGATGATCTGATCAAAACGGCACCGCAGTTCGGACTGCCCGGAGATGTGAAGGGTGATGCGACCTGTCTGATTGTTTACACCTCGGGCACCACGGGCTTCCCCAAGGGGGCGATGCACAGCCAGAAAAGTTTTGTCACCGGCGGCGAGGCTTTTGTCCAGCGCGTCTACCTGCAGGACGATGACCGCGTGATGGTGGTCCTGCCGCTGTTCCACATCAACGCGATGTTCTACTCGGTTGCCGGCACGCTGGCCGCGGGTGCGAGCATGGTGATTATCCCGAAATTTTCCGCTTCTACGTTCTGGCAGACTGCCGTTGACGTAGGTGCGACCGAGGTCAATATCATCGAGGCCATCGGCAGCATCCTGCGCGCGCGGCCGCGCAGCGAATTCCGGCCCGAACACAAAATCACCAAGGTCTATGGTGTGCGCGCCAGCATGGATGAAACTTTCAAAAACGAGTTCAACATCCCGCACCGCATCGGCGGCTACGGCATGACCGAGATCCCCGGCGTGACCTGCAACCCCTTTGAAGGTTTGCAGAAACTCGGCAGCATGGGGCCGATTGGCCGCCATCCTGATCCGGCAAGACCGTGGGCGCTGTGCCGCGTGGTCGATGATGAAGGTGTGGATGTCGCTGATGGCGTACCGGGTGAATTGTGGGTCAAGACGCCGATCATCATGCAGGGCTATTTCCGCGATCCCGGGCAGACGGCCAATACCTTCCATGAAGGCTGGTTCAAGACCGGTGATCTGGTCAAACGCGATGGCGACGGTTATTTCTATTTCATTTCCCGCAAGCGCGACATCATCCGCCGGCGCGGCGAGAACATTGCAGCAGCGGAACTGGATCGGGTGGTCGGCGAACATCCTGCCATCGCCGAGGCCGGCACCATTGCGGTGCCCTCCGAACTGGGTGAAGACGAAATTTTTGTGGTCTGCGCGGTCAAACCGGGCGCCAGCGTGAGTGCGCAGGAGATCGCCGACTGGTGCAGGGCGCGTCTTGCACCGCAGAAAGTGCCGCGTTTTGTTGCCTTTGTCGATGAATTGCCGCATACGCCGACACACAAAATTGCCAAAGCGGCTTTGCGAGGAGATGCCGGCTTGCGGGCGCGGGCAGTGGATCTGGCGCCACTGAACAAATGACTTTTCACAGAGGGGCGCGGCTTGTAAGCCTACCGCCCCTTGGCTAGACTCGGAGCCTATGGCTCTACGGCGCTGAAGCGCTGCAGATCAGCCGATACACCAATATATTCAGATCGCCCGTCATTTCGACGGGCCGGTCCCGGGGAGAACAACATCGAACGCAAGACACTGGGTTTGGCCGTCATCGGTTCCGGCCGTATCGGCGGCCTACGCGCGCAACTGGCGGCAGGGCATCCCGCAGTACGCTTTATCGCGACAGCTGATCAGGATCCCCAAAAAGCAGAAGCGCTGGCAAAAAAAATCGGTGCAGCCGTTCATTCTTCAGATAACGACGCGATCATTGCACATCCCGATGTCAATGCCGTCATCGTGTCGACCAGCGAAGGCGAACATCTCGCGCCGATCCTGAAAGCGCTGTCGCTGGGCAAGCCGGTACTGGTGGAAAAACCGATTGCCTTGTCGGTGGCCGATGCCGATCAGGTGATCCGCACCATCGAGAAGTCCGGCGTCGGCGTGCATGTCGGTTACAGCCGCCGCTACAAGGAACGCTACCTGATTGCCAAGGAACAGATCGTGCAAGGGCGCCTTGGCACGCTGACCGGTGGTGCGGCGCGGGTGTTTAACTCGCGCTCACAGGCGCTGGGCATGCTCCAGCGCAATTCGCATGCCACGCCGGTGGTGGATGCGCTGACTTATTACGTTGATCTGATGAACTGGTTCCACGAGGGGAACAAGCTGGTGGAAGTTTATGCTCGAGGCCAGAAGGGTGTGCTGAAGGCTGCCGGCTACGACCATGTCGAAGATATCAGCTACGCGATCCTGACCTATGCCGACGGCGCAGTGATGAACCTCGGCATCAGTTACGCGCTGCCCGAAAAATATCCGGCGCTCGGTCATGCGGCGCGCGTTGAGCTGGTCGGCACCGACGGCGTGATGATTCTCGATGACGACCATACCGATCAGTTGATGTACACCGAGAAGGGCATCCCGCACGTCTATCTGCCTGATCATTTCGTCAACATGGTGTTCCTGCAGAGCGGCACGCCGGGCGACTGGGCGCTCGGGGAGTTCTGGGGTCCGATCGCCAACGAAACCCGGGCCTGGCTGGATCATCTGTCGATGGGCAAGGCCTGTTCGCTGGCAACGCCGCGCGAAGCCCGTCTCAATCTTGAAGTCACGCTGGCGATTGAACATTCAATGGCCACCGGGCGCGCAGTGACGCTGCCGCTCGCTCAATAAATTACGCAAGTTAAATCAGTCAGGATCAATGATGAGCAAGGTTTTTGCAGTAATGGCAGCGGTTTGTGCCATGTCGGGTGTTGTTCATGCAGCCGATACCTATCCTTCACGTCCTATCCGCATGATCGTGGCTTATCCGCCGGGCGGCGGCACGGATCAGGTTGGACGCGTGCTGGCCGATCAGCTGACGGTGACGCTGGGTCAGAACGTCGTGGTGGATAATCGTGGCGGCGCGACCGGCAATATCGGCACCGAACTCGCGGCACGCGCGGTGCCGGACGGTTACACGCTGCTGATGGGCAATGTCGCGCCCAATGCCGTCAATGTCAGTCTGTTCAAGAAGCTGGGCTTCGATCCGGTAAAAGATTTTGCGCCGGTCAGCCTGGTGGCTGTGACGCCAAACATCCTGGTTGCGCATCCGTCGATGCCGGTCAAAACCATCAAGGAACTGATCGCCTATGCCAAGGCTAAGCCGGGCACGCTCAATTTCCCGTCCGCCGGTGTTGGCAGTTCCTCGCATCTCGCCGGTGAAATGCTCAAGTCGCTGGCCGGCATCAGCATGGTGCATATCCCCTTCAAGGGCGGCGGCCCGGCGCTGGTCGCGGTGATTGCTGGTGAAGTGCAGATCATGTTTGCAACCATGCCGGCAGCGATGCCGCATGTGAAATCCGGAAAAGTGAAACCGGTGGCAGTGACCACTGCGAAACGTTCACAGGCGATGCCGGAACTGCCGACGATTGCCGAGTCAGGCGTCAAGGGTTACGAGGCATCCACCTGGTATGGCCTGCTGGCACCGGCGCGGACGCCCCCGGCCATCGTCACGCGGCTGCACGCCGACACGGTGAAAATCCTTGCCGGCCCGACGCGGCAGCGCCTTGAAGCCCAGGGTTTTGAGCCGGAAGGCGGAACGCCGGCCGAGTTTGCCGCTTATATCAAGACCGAAATCGTCAAATGGGCGAAAGTCATCAAGGACGCGGGCATTCCCGCCGAATAAGCGCCGGCGCTTGCGCCTGTTCCAGAGGAGTTGTCATGTTCACCCGTTATCTGTTGTTGCTGGCTGTTGCCGTCTTGACCCTGCCGGTGCAGGCACAGAGTTATCCCAACCGGCCAATCCGTTTTGTCGTGCCTTTCCCGCCGGGCGGCGGCACTGACACCGTAGCGCGGCTGATCTCACAACCGCTGGCTGAACGCCTGAAGCAGCAGATAATTATCGACAACCGCAGCGGTGCCAATGCCATCATCGGCACCGACATCGGCGCCAAGGCACCTCCTGACGGTTACACCTGGGTATTCTGCCTGCCGGCCAGTGTGTCGGTGAATCCGACGCTGTACCGCAACCTGCCTTACGATCCGGCGCGGGATTTTGCGCCGGTGATCCAGATCAATACCATTGCCTTGCTGCTGACCGTAGCGAATGCGCTGCCGGCGAAAAATGTTGCTGAACTGGTCGCGCTCGCCAAGGCCAAGCCGGGTTCGCTGAATTATGCATCGTCGGGTAACGGCGGCGCTGCGCATCTGGCAATGGCGCTGTTCAATTCCATGGCCGGACTGAACATGGTGCATGTGCCCTACAAGGGTGGCGGTCCGGCGATGACCGATCTGATCTCGGGACAGATACAGATCATGGCTGGCCCGATGATCGCGGCGATGCCGCATGTGAAATCAGGCCGCGTCCGTGCGCTGGCGGTGATGAGCCACAAGCGCATTCAGGGCATGCCAGATCTGCCGACTGCCGGTGAAACCGTCAAAGGTTACGAAAGCAGCATCTGGCATGGTGTGCTGATGCCGAAAGGTGTGCCGCCGGCAATCCTGCGTCAGGTCAACCGCGAGATCAATGAGCTGCTGAAACTGCCGGAAGTGCGTGAGCGCATGGCGGGACAGGGTGCCGAAACCGTGGGTGGATCGCCCGAGGATTTTGCGGCATGGATCAAGGCCGATACCGAAAAATATTCAAAACTGCTGAAGCAGATCGGTCTGGCAGGTACGGAGAAATAACAAACGGAAATCAGTCGCGGGTCTCCCGTGGCTGAAAACCGATTCGCAGTACGCGTCGGGCAGCAGGGTAGTCTCTCAGTTCACCTTTGGAGGAGTGTGCATCATGAAAGCCGGTTTTCTGTATTTCCCCGAAAGCTTCATGTGGTCGCAGGGCATGATGATTGCCATTGAAATGGCGCGCTGGGGTGGTTCGGCGATCAGCGAAGTCGACCGGGTCGGCCGCCGTCTAAAAGGCAAGGTCGGTGACAACGAGGCCTGGGGCGCGGAGTGGGAAAAAGAGGCGCAGCGCATCGAGGCGATGGCCGAAGCGGCGATGAAGGACAACTTCGTGATGTCGGCCGCAGGCCACTATCTGCGCGCGGCAACCTATTATTTTGTCGGTGAGCGTTTTATCGGACTCGGCCCGAAAAAAATCGAGCTTTACCAGAACTGCCTGCGCTGCTTCAAGATCGGCATCAAGCACCGTTATCCGAATATCGAGCGTGTCGAAGTGCCCTATGAACATGAAGGCAAGGCGACGACGCTGCCGGCCTGGTTCATGAAGGCGCCGGGTGATGGTCCAAAACCCACCGTCGTGTTTTTTGACGGCCTGGACAGCACCAAGGAATTGTCGATCCTGTTCGGCGGCGTCGAACTGGCGCTGCGCGGTATCAACACCATGGCCATCGACGGGCCGGGGCAGGGCGAAGCGCTGCGCCTGCAGAAGATTCCCAGCCGCCCCGACTATGAAGTGCCGGGCGGCGCGGCTTATGACTTCGTCGCCTCGCGCAAGGATGTGGATCCGAAACGCGTTGCGATCATGGCCTACAGCATGGGTGGTTATTACGCGCCGCGCGTGGCGGCTTTCGAAAAGCGTTATTCCGCCTGCATCGCCTGGGGCGGTCATTACGACTATCACGCGACCTGGATCACCCGCCGCAAAATCCAGGAGTCCGGCGGCACCCAGCTGTCGGCGCCGCATTACCAGCTGCCCTGGGTGATGGGTATGCCGGACATGGATTCAGCGATGAAAAAATGCGAGTCCTACAAGCTGGAAGGGGTGGCCAACAAGATCACCTGTCCTTTCCTGGTGACCCACGGCGAGGAAGATTCGATTTCGCCGGTGGCCAATGCGAAACTGCTCCACGACGCAGTCAGTTCAAAGAAAAAGACCCTCAAGGTGTTCACTGCGGAAGAAGGCGGCGCCGAACACTGCCAGGGCGACAACCGTTTCCTGGGCGCGACCTATGTCGCGGACTGGATCGCTGCGAATCTTTGATCCCGGCCCTGCCGGGCCACTGAGGGGGAGAATGGTCATGAACCGGATCACCTGTTTCAGTCAGGCTGCAGTCACAGCATTGTTGTTCACGATGGCGGGTTTTGCATTGCCCGTCGTTGCGCAATCCTTTCCGGCCAAGCCGGTACGGATCATCGTGCCTTATCCGCCGGGCGGTCCGCTGGATGATGTGGCGCGCGCCCTTGCTCAGAAGCTGTCGCCGGTGTGGGGGCAGCAGGTGCTGATCGACAATCGCAGCGGTGCCGGTGGCAGCATCGGTGCCGATGTGGTGGCGAAGTCGCCGCCCGACGGTTACACGATGGTGCTCGCCAATTCCGGGCCGATGACCATCAACGTGTCCCTGCGCAAGGATCTGCCCTACGACCCGCAGAAGGACCTTGCACCGGTGACGCAGATCATCAGCGGGCCGATGGTGCTGGTGGTGCATCCTTCGCTGCCGGTGAAATCGGTGAAGGACTTGATCACGCTGGCGCGCAGCAATCCGGGCAAGCTCAATTACGCTTCGGCCGGCGTCGGCAACCTGCAGCACCTCGGCATGGAACATCTGCAGGCGCTGGCGAAGATCAAGATGAACCATGTGCCGTACAAGGGTGCTGCGCCGGCCTTCATCGACACGCTGAGCGGCCGTATCGACCTGCAGTTCGCCAACATTGTCGGCGTGCTGCCCCATGTCGAGAACAAGCGCGTTCGCGCCATCGCCATCTCGGCATCGCGCGGAGCTTCGGTGCTGCCGGATGTGCCCGGCGTTTCCGCGACGCTGCCGGCTTTTGATCTCGATGGCTGGATGGGGCTGTTTGTCCGCGCCGGCACACCGCAGGACATCATTGCCAAGCTGCATCGCGATCTGGCCGCTGCGGTGCAGAGCGCGGATTACCGCGAGCGTTTTGCCAAGCGCGGCGCCGATGTTGTGGTCGGCGGGCCTGAAGGTCTGGCCAAGATCGTGCGCGATGAAATCCCGCTGTATGCCGGCATCATCAAATCGGCAAAGATCACGCCTGAGTAATTTTCTGTAACCGGATTTTTTGTAACCGAATAACGGAGCATCCCCGATGTCCTTTTTTGAACCGCCAAAGCTGATTGAGGCTGATGTATTCGCTGCTGTGCCTGACCGTCTGCGCAAGGGTGGCGCACCGTCCAGCTGGATCGACGCCAATCATCCCGGCTCGAAGCTCGATTGTTTCCTCGAAGGCCCGGCCTTTGATCGCGATGGCAATCTGTACATGGTCGACATTCCTTACGGCCGCATCCTGCGCATGTCGCCGAAGGGGGAGTTCGATGTCGCGGCCGAATACAACGGCTGGCCCAACGGCATTGCCATCCACAAGGACGGTTCGATCTTCATCGCGGATTACCGCCGCGGCATTCTTCGCTGCGACCCGAAAACCGGTCGTGTCGAGGATTTTCTGACGCACAATCAGTCCGAAGGCTTCAAAGGCGTCAACGATCTGACCTTCTCGCGTGACGGCGATCTCTACTTCACCGACCAGGGGCAGACCGGCATTCACGATCCGACCGGCCGCGTTTACCGGCATGGCGCAGATGGCCGCCTCGACTGTCTGATCAGCAACGGCCCCAGCCCCAACGGCATCATCCTAGATCCGCAGGACAAAGTAATGTATGTCGCGATGACGCGCGCCAACTGCATGTGGCATTGCCCGCTGAAAGGCGGCGGCATTTCGAAAGCCGGCGTGTTTGCGGTGTTGCCTGGCATTCACGGACCCGACGGACTCGCGATGGACGAGGCGGGCAATCTGTCGGCGGCTCATGCGCGGCCGGGCATTGTCTGGCTGTTCAGCCCGCTGGGTGAACCGCTGGCGCGCGTGCAAAGCCGCAAGCCCGGCAACCGCATGACTAACATGGCTTACGGCGGCGCGGATCGCAAAACGCTGTATGTCGTCGATTCCTATCGCGGCGAAGTGTTGACGGCACCGATGCCGGTGGCCGGCAAAGTGCTGTATTCCCATCTTTGAGACGAGAAAATAATGAATAAAATCAATAATATATTGATTTCCGCTGCAATGCTCGGCGCAACAGCACTGGCGCATGCGCAGGCCAACTATCCTGTGCGTGCGGTGCGGGTGATCGTGCCCTCGGCACCGGGTGGCGGTACTGATATTTCAGCGCGCATCATCGCGCCGCAGCTGACGCAGTTTCTCGGGCAGCAGGTGATCGTCGAAAACCGCGCCGGTGCGGGCACGATGATCGGCGGTGAAGCAGTGGCACGCGCGGCGCCTGACGGTTACACGCTGCTGATGGGCGTGAGCACGCTGGCGATCAATCCGGCGATGTACAAAAAAGTACCGTACGACGCGCTGAAGGACTTCGCGCCGATTTCGCAGGCGGTGGCGCTGTCGAATGTGCTGACGGTGCATCCGTCACTGCCGGTGCGCAATCTGAAGGAATTCATCGCGCTGGTGAAGTCGCGGCCGGGTCAGGTCAACTTCGCATCAGCCGGCGTCGGCACCAGCCCGCATCTGTCGATGGAACTGTTGCTGGTGATGGCCAAGCTGAACATGGTGCATGTACCGTACAAGGGTTCGGGCCCCGGAGTCACCGACCTTGTCGCCGGACATGTGCCGGCGATGATGCCCAATATGCTGTCAGCGCAGCCGCATATCAAAACCGGTCGCCTGCGTGCGCTGGGTGTGACGGGCAGCAAACGTGCACCGGGCGCTGAAGACATACCGACCATCGCCGAGGCAGGCGTTCCCGGTTACGAAGCCGTGCAGTGGTACGGCCTGCTGGCACCGGCGGCGACCTCGCGCGACATCATCACCAAGCTGCATGCCGGCGTGGTTCGCGCGCTGCAGAACCCCGAGGTGCGGCAACGCCTGCTCAACGACGGTGCTGAGCCGGTGGGCAGCAGCCCGGAAGAATTTGCCACCTATCTGCGCGCCGAAACCACCAAGTGGGCGAAGGTGGTGCAGGCGGCTGGCATCAAGCCGGAATAATCTGAATCTCGCGAGTCCATCGAAATGTCTGCACCTGCAAAAAAATCCCCGCCGAAAATTTCACCGTTGATGCACAAGCTGGCGACTTATATCGCCAATGCGCGCCGTCGTCCGCTGCCGGCGGCAGTCACTGAACGCGCCAAACACCATCTTCTCGATACCATCGCTGCGATGCTCTCCGGTTCACGGTTGCTGCCGGGACGGCGAGCCATTGAATTCGTGGCGACCCAGGGCGGCGTGCCCGAGTCGACGGTAATCGGTTCGACCCTCGTTACCAGCGCGATCAATGCTGCGCTCGCCAATGGCATGCATGCCCATGCCGACGAAACCGATGACACTTATTACCTCGCGCTGGTGCACCCGGGCTGCGGCGTGGTACCCGCGGCGCTGGCGCTGGCCGAGCGCGAACGCTCAACGGGCACCGAACTGCTGCGTGCCGTGGTGCTGGGTTATGACATCTGCGCACGCATGTCGATTGCGCTGGGTATCGAACGTTTCCGTGAGCGTGGTCACTCCACGCACAGCTTCGGTCACATGTTCGGCGCGGCTGCTGCTGCGGCGGCGATCCTGAAGCTCAATGTCGACCAGACGCGTTACCTGCTGTCTTATACCGCGCAACAGGCTTCCGGCCTGTCGTGCTGGGCGCGCGACATCGAACATATCGAGAAGGCTTTCGATTTCGGTGGCATGCCGGCACGTAACGGCGTGACGGCCGGACTGATGGCCTCGATGAAATTCACCGGTGTCGAGGATGTGTTCGACGGCGACCGCAGCTTTTTTCATGCCCACGGCCTGACCGCCAGACCTGAAAAACTGGTGCATGCACTGGGCAGGACTTACGAAATCATGAACACCTCGATCAAGCGCTGGGCCATCGGTTATCCGATCCAGGCGCCGATCGATGCGGTGCTGAACCTCATCGTTAAACACCGCATTACCGCGAATGATGTCGAGCGTGTTGTGGTCACCATTGATGATCAGGGCGCACGCACGGTCAACCAGCGCACGATGGCAAGCATCAATATCCAGCATCTGGTGGCGGTGATGCTGCTCGACGGTGACATCAGCTTTGCCTCGGCGCATGACGACCGCCGCGTGCGGGATCCGCAGGTGCTGAAGCTGAAGGAACGCATCACCCTGCAGGGCAGTGCCGCACTCGGCCGGGCGAAGACTACCCAGGCCATTGTCGAGATCACCACCTGCGACGGCCGCCGCCTGCGCCATCACACCAAGGCGGTCCGCGGTACGGCGGCCAATCCGATGCCGCGTGCCGAAGTCGAAGCCAAGGCCCGCGATCTCTTGCTGCCGGTGATCGGTCCCCGGCGCACGACGCGTCTGGTCGACACCATGTGGCATATCGAACGGCTGCGGGACGCGCGTATGCTGCGGCCCCTGCTGCAAGTAAAATAAAGATCGTCTTATCAACCCTGATTTCAACCAACGGAACCGGAATCCCATGCGCTACGACCTGCACAGCCACGTCATCCCGCCGACCATCATCGCCGCGATGGAAAAGGACCCCAAACGCTTCCACACCAGCATTACCGAGAAGGACGGCAAGAAATACTTCGACGTACACGGCCGTCCGGCAATTCTCAGTGCCGATTTTTACGACGCCGACGCCAAGGTCGAGTGGATGAACCAGAACAAGCTGGATGTTTCGGCCATTTCTGTCGGCCCGCCCATTTATTTCTATTGGCTGCCTGCCGAGGCAGGCCTGTATGCGGCACAGCTCGCCAACGACGGCATTGCACAGATGGTCGCGAAACACCCGTCGCGTCTGCGCGGCATGGCGCATCTGCCGATGCAGGATCCGGATGCGGCGATTGCCGAGCTGGAGCGTGTAGTCAAGGAATACGGTTTCAAGGCGGTTGAACTGGCGACTTCAATAGAAGGTACTCCGCTGGCTGCTGAAAAATACCGCAAGGTGCTGAAGACCATCGAGCAGCTGGGCTGTTTCATCTTCGCCCATCCCTACCAGTGTCTGGCCAAGGGTGGCATGGAGGATTATTACCTGTCGAATTTCGTCGGTTTCCCGCTCGACACTACGTTGATGGTCGCGCACCTGATGTTCAGCGGCGCGATGGATGAAATGCCCAAGCTGCGCATCGTGCTGCCGCACGGCGGCGGTTTCATTCCCTACCAGATCGGCCGCTTCCGCCATGGCCATCAGGTGCGCAACGAACCCAAGGTCAACAACGTCACGCCGCCGCGCGAACTGTTCAAGCGCTTCTACTTCGACTGCCTGACGCACGACCCGAAGGCGGCGAAATATCTGATTGATCAGGTCGGTGCTGACCATGTCGTCATCGGCACCGATCACCCCTTTGACATGGCACCGCTGGATGTGCCGGCGGCGATCGACGGCATTCCGGGACTGACTGCCGAAGAGAAAGCCTGGCTCTGTGAGCGCACTGCCAAATCGCTGCTGGGTGAGCAATAATCCACGGAAAACAAAGGGATTTTGGCGTATGCTGAGCGCCAGTTCACGTTGAACGGTGGCCATTCAGGGAGACTGCAATGCCCAAGTTAAGTTTCGACAAGCTGAAACTGAAGATGCCCAAACTGGGCGGCAGCAAACCGGCGGATGATGCGCCGGCCACTGACGACGGCGGCAAGAAGAAAAAAACCGCGATGGCAGCGATCAGCGTCGTTGCCGTTGCCATTGTCGGCTGGGTCGCCTGGGATACCTTCATGGTCGAACCGCCGCCCCCGCCGCCCCCGCCTGTTGCGGCCAAGCCGGCGGCCGCGAAACCGCCGGCAGCACCGGCTGCAGAGAAACCCGCCGAGACGGCACCTGCTGCCGCCAAAGCGGAAGCAGGGCCCGGCAAGGGTGAGGCGGCGAAGTCCGAAGTGGCGAAAGCCGAAGCCGCTAAGCCGGAGGCTGCGGCCAAGCCGGAAGCCAAAGCCGAACCGGCCAAGGCGGAAACTGTAAAAGCGGAAGCCAAGCCTGCCGCTGAACCCGCAGCTGCTCCGGCGGTTGCAGCGCCGGTGGCTGTTGCTGCCGCGCCTGAAGCGGGTTCACGTGCGCTGACGGCGCGTTCCAGAATGGATGCACGGGAATGCCTGAAGCATGACAGCAATCAGGCCATCCATCGCTGTGCCGAGGGTTATCGCTGATCCGTTGCAATCGAATGAAAAAAAAGCGCAGCCTCGGCTGCGCTTTTTTTATGGCTGCTATGCGTTCAGCCGCCGGATGCGGCTTTGATACCCGCGGATTTCACCAGCTTGCCGAATTTTTCGACCTCGGCTTTCAGATACGCGTGGAACTGTTCCGGCGTGCCGCCGATGATCTGTGCACCGACGTCGGCATGCCGTTTCTGGATATCCGGGTCAGCAAGAATACCGGTGAATTCCTTGTGCAGGCGGCCGAGGATTGGCGCCGGAATGCCGGCGGGTGCAGCAACGGCTGACCACGAGGAGTTTTCGTAACCCGGAACGCCGGCTTCGGCGATGGTCGGCAAGTCTGACAGCACGGCCAGCCGTTTCGAGCCGGTAGTGGCCAGCGCACGCACGCGTTTGGCCTGCACGAAGGGCACGGTGGCAATCGCGTTGTTGAACAGCACCTGGATCTGGCCGGCCATGACGTCGGTCATTGAAGGTGCGGAGCTTTTGTACGGCACATGGGTCATTTTGGTGTTGGTCATCAGCGTGAACAGCTCGCCGCTGATATGACCGAAGCCGCCGACGCCGGATGAACCGTAGTTGAGTTCGTTTGGGCGGGCGCGGGCCAGAGCAACCAGTTCCTTGACCGACTTCGCGGGTACCGAGGGGTGCACGACCAGCACGCCGGGCGAAGTAGACACCTGGATGATCGGGGCAAAATCCTTCACCACATCAAAGGGCAGTTTGTAGAGATGCGGATTCACCGCCCAGGTGCCGACAGTGGCAATCACGATGGTGTAGCCGTCGGGTGGCGCTTTGGCGGTGATTTCCATGCCGATATTGCCGCCGGCGCCGCCGCGGTTGTCGACCAGCACCTGCTGGCCGAGACGCTGCGCCAGTTTTTCACCGAGCATGCGGCCCTGGATGTCGGTGGGGCCGCCAGCGACAAACGGCACGACAAAGCGTACCGGTCTGGAAGGGTAGTTCTGCGCCGAGACTGTCAGCGTGCAAAAACCCAATGCAGCGGCAAACAGGCCGAGTGCTGTTTTCGTTTTCATTGCTTGCTGCTCCGTTGTTGTGATGAAGAGGATCGCCTGAATCAGGCTTGCAATGCCTTCTTCAGGCGCTCGACTGCGGAATCAGGACTGGTCAGTATTTTGCAGCCGGGTCGCTGCGGAATCACGCGCGCGGCGCTGGCCATCGAGAACTGCCCCAGAACCAGTGCGTCGCAGGGCATCAGTTCGGCGGCGGCGCCGGCAACCAGACGGTCATGGGTTTCGGCATCACCTTTCAGCAGTGCGTCCCAGGCGGGGGCCACGGTGCGCGAGGAGACGGTGATTTTCTGTCCACGGGCGCGCGCCATGTCTTCGAGTTCGGTGTTGAGAGCAGGGATGCTCGGACCGAAGGACGCAATCAGGCCGATGCGGCTGCCCGCATTGAGCGCCTCGTCGAGCATCGCTTCATTTGGTTTGAGCACGGGGATGGGCATCGCTGCGGCGCAGGCTTCGATGGCCGGACCGAAGGCAGAGCAGGTGAACAGGATGGCATCGGCGCCGCAGCCGTGTACGTAACGGCTCAGCGTCAGGAAACGTTCGATCATGCCTTCGCTCAGACAGCCTTCGGCAGCCAGATCCGGCGCCAGCGAGTCTTCGAGCAGATTGGTCGTACGCGCCTGCGGCCAAAGGCGCTGGAAGGCGTTGCCGATGGGCTCAATGGCGAGCGGTGTGGCATGAATCAGTGCAATGCGTGGTGCGGTCATGAAAAGGGAAAATGGCGCTGAAAAATTTGACTGGAAAGCGGACCGGAAAAACCGGGCGTTCATTTTACCTGTTTTGCCCGGGCGCGTTGACCAAACAAGGCGCGAAGAGAGACAATCCGCCCATTGCGCCACGCCCGTGGCGACAGACAGAACCGCTTTCTACAGACTAAAAAATCCGAGGAGAAAACCATGAAAAAAGCGTTTGCTTTGGCGGTGTGCGCCGTGTCATTGCTGGTCGCTTCAGGGGTTCAGCTGGCACAGGCCCAGGCTTATCCGTCGCGCCCGATCCGGCTGATTCTGCCGTTCCCGCCCGGTGGCGGCACCGACATTCTCGGCCGCGTGATTGCGCAAAAACTCGGTGAAAGCATCGGTCAGAACGTGATTGCCGAAAACCGGCCGGGCGCCGGCGGCAATGTCGGCGCCGAGTACACCGTGCGCCAGGCACCGGACGGTTACACCATTGTGCTGTGCTCGCCGTCGATCTCGATCAGCCCGAGCCTGTATAAAAAGCTCAACTACGATCCGCTGAAGGATCTGGCGCCGATTTCGCTGGTGGCATCGATTCCCAATTTGCTGGTTGTGCATCCGTCGGTTCCGGCGAAAACGTTGTCGGAGTTCCTCGCATTGGCGCGCAAGAATCCGGGCAAGCTTAATTTCGGTTCGGGTGGCGCGGGCACCACCAATGACCTCGGTGCGCGTTATTTCATCGCCGAAAACAAGCTGAATATCGCGATGATTCCGCACAAGGGGGCGAACCAGGCGCAGACCGCGCTGCTCTCCGGCGAAGTCGATGTGCTGGTCATTGGTACGGCTGCGGCGGCTCCGTTCGTCAAGGCCGGTAAGCTGCGCGCGCTGGCTGCGCTCGGCGACAAGCGTGATGCTGCTGTGCCTGAAATTCCGACGGTGGCCGAAGCCGGCATGCCGTGGTTCAAGGTCGATACCTGGTACGGCATTCTCGCGCCGGCGGCAACACCGCGTGACATCATCAACCGTCTCAATGCGGAACTGGCGAAGGTGCTCAACGATCCGGCAACCAAAAAAATGCTGTCGCAGCGCGGCACCGATCCGCTGACCAGCACGCCTGACGAGTTCGCCAAATTCATCCGCAGCGAAGCAGATCGCTGGGGCAAGGTCGTACGCGCTTCCGGCGCCACCGCGGATTAAAGCCGTCGCACCGGCATAACAGGGAGAGCATTCATGAACCGAATCAAACTGCTGTGCGGCGCCGTTGCCGCTCTGTGTGTGACTTCTGCTGCCGGCGCGGCACAGGATTATCCGACCCGTCCGGTGCGTATGATCGTGCCGTTTGCGGCCGGCGGTCCGACCGACGTGATCGCACGGGTGGTTGCCCAGAAACTGACGGAAGGGCTGGGCCAGCAGGTGGTGGTCGACAACCGTGCGGGCGCGGGGGGCAATCTCGGCATGGGTCTCGCCGCGACAGCGCCTGCGGACGGTCACACGCTGATCGTGGTCAGTTCGAGCTTCGTGGTGAACCCAGGTCTTTACTCCAGCATTCCCTATGACCCGTACAAGAGCTTCATCCCGGTGTCGAACATGGCGGCTTCGCCCAATGTGTTCACCGTGCATCCGGGCATTGCTGCGCGTAATATGAAGGAACTGCTGACCGTCGTTGCTGCCGATCCGAAAAAGTTCTCGGTTGCCACTCCAGGCGTCGGTACCACGCCCGACCTGTCGGCGCAGTTGCTGAAACTCACCACCAAGCTGGACTTCGTCACCGTGCCTTTCGGCGGCGCCGGACCCGCTGTCGCTTCCGTGGTGTCGAATCAGACCCCCATCGGCTGTACCGCTCTGCCGCCGACCACGCAGCACATCCTGGGCGGCCGCCTGCGCGGCATCGCGGTGACAGGTGCGAAGCGCAGCAGTGCGATCGCCGACGTACCGACGATGGCCGAAGTCGGTTTCAAAGGTCAGGAGGCGGACACGCTGCAGGGCCTGCTGGTCCCGGCGGGCACGCCGAAACCGATCGTCGACCGCCTGCACGGGCTGGTTGTGAAAATGATGGTACTGCCTGACGTGAAGTCCCGCGTTGAAGGGCTCGGCTTTGACATCATTGCCAGTTCGCCGGCGGAGTTCACGGCGCAGGTGAAGGTTGAGGTTGAAAAGTGGACCAAGGTGGTCAAGGCTGCCGGTATCAAGGTCAATTGATGCTTTGCTGCTGAACAGGCGGTCCTGATGCGCATCACTGACATTCGCGAGACCGCCATCGCGCTGAAATCGGACCTGCGCAACGCAGTGTTTGATTTCAGCGAAATGACCACTTCTGTTGTTGCTGTCGTCACTGACGTCATTCGCGACGGCAAGCCGGTGGTGGGATTCGCCTTCAATTCCACCGGTCGTTATGCCTGCGGCGCGCAGATGCGCGCGCGTTTTATCCCGCGCATTCTCAAGGAGCCGCCTGAAGCGCTGCTCAATACCGCCGGCGATAATTTCGACGCCGAAAAAATTCTCGCGGTGATGATGCGTCGGGAAAAACCCGGCGGCCATACCGAACGCTCGGTGGCCATCGGCACCATTGAAGTGGCGTGTTGGGATGCCATTGCCAAGATCGCCGGCCAGCCGCTGCACCGGGCTATTGCAGAAAAATACAATAAAAACAATGAGATAGAAAAAGTCCCTTGTTATGTCGGTGGCGGCTGGTATGCGCCGGGCAAAGGCATTCCGGAACTGTTGGCGGAGATCAGCGAAAAATTCGCGCAGGGCTACCGCACGATGAAGATCAAGGTCGGCGGCATGTCGATCCCGGAAGACATCGCACGCCTCGAAGCGGCGCTGAAACTGATCGGCGACAGTTCGCGGCTTGCTGTGGATGCCAACGCCGGTTTTGACCGCGACCGCGCGCTGGCCTATGCGAAGGCGCTTGCGCCGTATAAGTTGCGCTGGTTTGAAGAGCCGACCGATCCGCTGGATTTCGCGCTGCTCGCCGAAGTCGCGTCGATTTACGAGGCACCGATCGGCACCGGCGAGAACCTGTTCTCGACCCAGGACGTACGCAACCTGATCACCTTCGGCGGCATGCGTGCCGACCGCGACATCATCCAGATCGACGTGCCGCAGTCGTACGGTATCGCGCAGTTCGCGCGCACGCTGGCGATGCTGAAGGAACGCGGCTGGTCGTCGCAATCAGTGTTTCCGCACGGCGGCAATCAGATGACGCTGCACATCGTCGGTGGTTTCGGTCTCGGCGGCTGTGAGGCCTATCCCGGCGTGTTCGGCATGTTCGCCGGATTCGCAGATGACGCGAAAGTCGAGGACGGTTATCTGCGCCTGCCGGACCGTCCGGGTATCGGTTTCGAAGCGCAGAATGCGCTGTATGCGGTGATGCGCGAAATCGCGCCGGAACTCGGCAACTGAATAAAAAATCCATCAGAGGGAACAACATGAAATCAGCATCGAAGATTGCAGCATTGGCAGCGACCTGCCTGCTGCTGACAGTGACGGTATCTGCGCAGGCGGCATGGCCGGAAAAACCGGTTCGCGTGGTGGTGCCGTTCGCGGCAGGCGGTCCGGCCGATCTTGCGGCTCGACTGATTGCGCAAAAACTTTCCGAGCAGTGGAAGCAACCGGTAGTGGTCGACAACCGCGGTGGCGCCGGTGGCAATATCGGCACGGCGCTGGTCGGGCAGGCGCTGCCCGACGGCTACACGCTGCTGCTGACAACTTCGGTATTCATCTGCAATCCCAGTCTTTACAAAAACGCGGGCTATGATCCCTTCAAGGAGTTCGCGCCGATCATTCTCGCCGGCGTGTCGGCAACGGTAGTCTCGCGCCATCCGTCCTATACGGCAGTCAATTCGATGCAGGACATCCTGCAGCAGTCGAAGATCGCACCGATTCCCTTTGCATCGCCTGGCATCGGCACTGCAGGCCACTTGTCGGGTGAACTGTTCCGCAATATCACCAAGGCCAATATCCAGGCGGTGCCGTACAAGGGCGCAGGCCCGGCAATGACCGCGCTGCTCGGTGGCGAAGTTCGCCTCGGCTTCACGGCAGTGCCGCCGGTGGTCGCGCTGGCGCGCGGCGGCAAACTGGTGCCCATCGCAGTGACCAGCCTGAAGCGTCTTGATGTGCTGCCCAATGTGCCGACCGTCGCCGAAAGTTATCCCGGTTTCGAGGTCGACAATATGTACGGTCTGCTCGCACCGAAAGCGACGCCCGTTGCGCTGATCCGCAAGATCAATGCCGATACCCGGATTGCGCTGAACCAGCCGGATCTGCGCCAGAAGTTCGCCCAGGATGCTTTTGAAATCCGCGGCAACAGCCCTGAGGAATTTGCGCAGTACCTGCGTACCGAATTCACCAAATGGGCGAAAGTGGTCAAGGATTCCGGCGTTCGAGTCGACTGATCGGCGGACTGCGGTACGGGGTGTGAGAAGATGCGTTTCTGCAACTGACAGAAACCGCGTGACACCCCGTGAAAAAACTCCAGCACCTGTTTGACAGCAACCGTATCTGGTCGGAGCGCATCCGCCTCCAGGACCCGGAGTTTTTCAGCAAGCTCGCACGCCAGCAGTCGCCGGAGTATCTGTGGATCGGCTGTTCCGACAGCAGGGTGCCCGCCAATGAAATCGTTGATCTGCTGCCGGGCGAATTGTTTGTTCATCGCAACGTCGCCAACGTTGTCACCCATACCGACCTGAACTGCCTGTCGGTGATCCAGTTCGCGGTCGACGTTCTCAAGGTCAAGCACATCATCGTTGTCGGTCATTACGGCTGCAGCGGCGTTGGCGCGGCCTTGCGCGGCGATCGTATCGGGCTGGCTGACAACTGGCTTCGTCATGTGCAGGACGTGCGCCAGAAACACGAAGCCCGCCTTTCAGTATTGACGGATGTGAGTGCGCGTGGCGACCGGTTGTGTGAGCTCAATGTGGTGGAGCAGGTTGCCAATGTCTGTCAGACCACCATGGTGCAGGATGCCTGGGAGCGGGGGCAGGATCTGACCGTGCACGGCTGGGTGTACGGCCTTCGCGACGGGCTGGTGCATGATCTCGAATTCAGCGCGACCTCTGCTGACGAGGCCTCGGCGCGCTACACGGCGGCGCTCGCCAACCTCGACTGAGTCCGCGGGTTATTTCCGGATTCTGATTTCGCGGCTGATCGCTTTGGTGGTGCCGCCCCAGGTCGGCGCGTAAGCGGCTTTGCGGCCAACCCCGCCGGCAACCACGATCATCAGATCTTCCGGTTTTTCGGCGACACGGATGATGTTTGCCGAAGGGTCGCCGCCCGCAGCCATGCGGCGTGTACGCATTGCCGGGGCCAGTTTTTCAACGGGCAGCCAGGCGCGCTCCCAGATCGCTGCTTTGGTTTTCTGCTTGTCGCAGCCCTCACGGTTGAATAGTTCGACCCATTCCGGCGGCAGGATGCACAAAGGTTCGCCGCCGCCGAGCAGGCCGGAACCGCCGGCGACGCCGGCAATCAGCATCGATTGAGCGAAAGTCTGTGCCATGTCGGCAGCGATCTGGCTGTCGGAGTCATTCACTTCGATGGTGCCGGCAATGCCCACGACGGTGACGACGCTGGCATCGGCTGCGAAACCACGGTCGACATGCAGCGGTGTCCAGGGATTGCCTTCCGTATTTTCTGCAAAACAGCAGGCGTATTTGGCGGGTTGACCCAGCGTTGCCATGTCGAGTTCACCGGGTTTGGCGCCGCAGACATTCTGCAGGATCAGCGTCATTGCGCGGCCAATGGTGGCATTGGCGCGATGGCCGGCGCCGAGTGCATTGGCAGCGCTGTTGAGTCCGATTTGTGCGGCGATGGGGCCGCTGACGATGTAAACGGGAGTAGCCGATCCGGTGGTGGTGGCGACACCGAGCAGATTGAACTGCGGGTCGGCCAGTGCATCCACCGCGGCCACCAGCACCGGAAAATATTCCGGTTTGCAGCCGGCCATTACGGCGCAGATGGCGATGTCACCGGTAGTGGCCATCGCAAAACTCGGTGCAACCATCGCAACTTCTTCGTCAGTTTTGTAACCGTTGGCTGCGAGCATCGCGTTGACACGCTCTGTGGTCGGTGGTACCAGCGGCAGGCCGTCGCTCAGATAGGTTTCGGCGAGTTGCTGCTGAACCGTTTCCCATGAATCGTCATGGGTGCCGCGCCAGAGTTCCATGTTGCCGGGTCGCGTGGCTCAGCGATCCGGCTTCGACAGAAAGCGGTGCATCTCGGTGTGGTCGGCGATGAAGCCCAGCTTTTGTTCCATCGCGTTCCAGACGTCTGCCGTGGGTTTGGCGAATGCCGTCGAGGTCTTCATCGCCTCGGCGATTTCCAGCGCAGTGCGCACGTCCTTTGCCATCAGACCGGCGGAGAAGCCGGCGTTATAGGCGCCGGAGAGCATGTACTGCTTGCATTTGTTCTTCGTGGTGTTGTTCATGCCGCTGGAGGTGTTGATGATGTCGACGATGACATTCGGATCAATACCGAAAGCCTCGCCGGCATGCATCGCCTCGCTCGCGGCGATCAGTCCTGCAGCCGAGACGTAATTGTTGAGTGCCTTGATCGCGTGGCCGGCGCCCAGCGGGCCGGCGTAATAAATCTGGTTGCCCATTTTTTCGAGCATGGGCTTTACGCGTTCAAAGATGGCCTTGTCGCCGCCGACCATGATTGAAAGTGTTGCCGCGACCGCGCCTTTGACGCCGTTGGACACCGGTGCGTCGATGAACTGCAGCCCGCGTTTCGCCAGTACCTCGCCGAGTTCGCGTGTGCCCATCGGCGACGATGAGCTCATGTCGACAATCAGCGCGTTCTTTTTGGTGCTCTCAAGGATGCAGTTTTTGAACGAATCTTTGTCGCCGCACAGTGCGCTGCGTACGGCCTTGCCCTCAGGCAGCATGGTGATGATGATGTTTGATGCTGCGCCGAGTTCGGACAGGCTGGCTGCAACTGTGACGCCGGCTTCACGAGCCAGTTTTCCGGCGCGTGCGGCATCGAGATCGAACACTGTTACCTTGTAGCCGGCGCGTGCCAGGTTGCCTGCCATCGGCGTGCCCATCGCACCGATCCCGACAAAACCGATCACATCATTGGAGGAGGTCATAAATTTTCAATATAAACAAATGGTTATGGTGTGGTTACATCGGCAGTTCAACACCGACTTTGCGCGCCCGCGCCAGTTCAACCAGTTTTACCGCGGTGTAAATGTCCTGGATGCCCATGCCATGCGATTCATAGAGCGTGATGTCATCCTTTGTAGCGCGGCCTGCAGTCTTACCGGTGAGTACGTCACCGATTTCGGTCAGTACATCCCAACTGAGCAGACCGTTTTCAACTGCGGGCAGCAGATCGCCGCATTCGTTGCGTGCCGTGCCGCGCGAATCGACGGTGATCAGTTTGCTGCGTGCGACGGTCTTGCCGTCGATCTCGCGCCGCGATAGTGCATTGGAGCCCGCCGCATTGACATGCTGACCCGGTTGCAGCCAGTCGCCGTCGATCACCGGTGTCGATGATTTGGTCATGACGTTGACCACATGTGCGCCGTTAATGGCGTCGGGGCCGGATGCTGCCGGAATCACCGGAATGCCCATCTTGTCGCTCATCTTTTTGCACCAGGCTTCAAGTTTGTCGCGGGTTCTTGCATAGACGCGCGCTTCGCGGATGTTCAGTGCAGTGACCACGGCTTCCAGTTGCCCCATGCCCTGAAAGCCAGCGCCGATCTGTGCCAGTACAGATGCGCCGGGATTGGCCAGCGCTTTGGATGCCACGCCGCTCGCCGCACCGGTACGCACCATGCCCAGCCATACGGCTTCAACAATGGCTTCAAGCAGGCCGGTCTTCATGTTGAGCAGGTGAATGTAGAACGATTTCCGTCCGCTGCCGGCGGTGTAGTAATACTTGAAGCCGATGGTGTTCAGTTCCGGCGCCGATGC
>Ga0209358_10000660_pt1 | contig 29415 bp, 57 predicted proteins | sample LauGreFa1BDMLBSN_2_FD_187574 | JGI IMG/M metagenome (GOLD analysis project Ga0209358, IMG submission 187574) | Freshwater lake microbial communities from Lake Michigan, USA - Fa13.BD.MLB.SN (SPAdes) (version 2) | ecosystem: Environmental > Aquatic > Freshwater > Lake | place: Lake Michigan, USA...
ATGTTTTGACTGTTATTGTGAAGAAGAAGAATCTTTCTATGACTATTATGATCAGAATGAGTCTTATGCGGATCATTACTGTAGAACAAGTTGTTCTTGCTGTTCAGAAGATGAACACCACCATTGGGATGAAGAAGAGTAGTCCCAATTTCTGATTTGTAACTTATTAATTATTCATATGAAACGGTCAAGGAAAGCACAGATTAAAGAACTATTACAGCGCAAAGAAAGCTGTAGATGGGACATAGCAGAGATTCATAGCTCTGATATGGACCCAGACATGAAGGCACTTTATCTTAATGATGAACAGTATGAAAAGACCAAGTCAGAGTATACACTTGGTCAAATAGGTATGTGTGAAGAACTCAGAGATGAATTAGTAATAGTCCTTAAATTTTTAAAGTAAAAAGCGTATGAAAGTATTAGTGAACAGATGCTATGGTGGTTATGGAACCTCTAAGCAAGCAGGTCTTGAATGGTTGAAAAGAACAGGTACAGTCTATACCATAGTTGAAGATGGTTATCATCTGATAGTAGAAATTAATGGTGAAAGAGAGTACATGAACCATTTAGATAGAACTGATCCTGTGTTGATTGAGATCTTTGAAGAGTTTGGAAGTGAGTTTACCTCAGGTCCACATGCTCAATTAGATCTTCAAGAGATAGCTGATGGATGTGAGTATGAAATTGGTGAATATGATGGTCAAGAATGGATTGACGAGACATGGATCACTGTTACCCCTGAAGAGCTTAAGTCAGGTTTGTCAGAAGACAGACTAGCTCTTGCTCAGCAAGTTTCTTGTTTAAGAATTGCTGACTAACCCTGAAACACTGCTCATGTGAGCATTGCTATACCGTAGGAAGTAGAGAAAGAGAGTTGAAATATACTCTCTTTTTTTTATTTACCTTTGTGAGAAAATTGATAACCTTTTTATATATAACAAATGCAGAAAATACACTTTGCAACAAGAGTCTCTGTACGTCTTGCTCCAAAGTCTGATGCATCTAACGCTTCAAACCAACTTCGTTGGGAGTTGAACGCACAAATCAATAAGCACAAAGTGTCTATTGACAGAAGTACGTTCAAGAAAACTCCTGCTGAGAAGATGGAGCTTAAGATTGCTAAGGCTCAGTGGAAAGCAAAACAGAACTAAGCAGTTTCTCTTTAAAAATCCTACTAAAAAGGTTGGCTGGAGCTTGGATAACCATGAGGCTCCATTTTTTTTGATGTCCAGAGCTCAAGTAGCTCACTCTCCACTGTAATAGAGCTTTCATAATACAGAAAGCTCTGTTGCAGTAAATAGATACAGGTATGGAAAAGATAGAATTAACAATGAGTGAGATATGGGCACATACCAAGCCCATTGTACACAAGAACAAGAAGAAGTATAATCGCAAGACTAAACACAAGAATGGAACAGAGTACAAGTGATTTGATAGTGTATTCCTACATCAGTAAGAATGATGAAGGCAAGTTGAATGTTACAGTACAGATGTATAATATGTCTACTGAAACATTAGGACATGATGAACGCATTTACAGAAAACAGTACGAGATTTCTAATATAGAATCAGTAGCTGACTTTGAATTAACTCAAGGTCAAGCTGTGTATGGTGATATAGTAGATGATAAGTTCAAAATTACAAGTATAAAGTCTGACAACAAAAACTACGAAGTATGAAGAAAGTTTTACTACTCATCTTATCAATGTTAACTATAAATACATTCACTGCACAAGTAAAGCTTACTGCAGAAGAATTAAGGTTTGTTAGTAACGTGATACGTTATGAGAAAGAAGAGTTGCAAAAGGTAGAAATGACTAGAGATAGCCATATAGTACTATTTTTTCCAACCACAAAGTATGTATTGAACCCTAAAGGGTACGTGCATGAAGTGTTCATTAAAGAAGATAATAGCTGGGTAAGTCTTGGCACTGAAACAGATGGACACTAAAAATCAGATTACCAAGGTGGTGATCTCAGGAACATTTGAAACATCAAAACCAATAAGAAAATGGCAGGACCAGGTAGACCAAAAAAGCAAGACACAGAACTTCAAAAGTGTCAACAAAAGATTCAAGGCCTTCTCAAAGATATGGAAGGCATGTCAAAAGAGCTTCAAGCAGAAAGACTAAGATCAGATAGTCTAGTCAACATGATGGCAGAAGAGCGTAGGAGTATTCTTCAGTATGCAGATTCATTATTTGATGATATGCAGAATGCATTAGACAGTATAGAACGTACTACAGGTACAGTTATGCGCTCTGATGTAGAGTATCATGCAGCATTAGTAAGAAGAATGCTACATTTTGGATTAGCAGGAGAATAAGGACACATTATTTTTTGCAGTGGTTGTAAAGGAACCATAGAGGATGAGTGGGTATATGTCGTATCCACTCATCTTTTTTTGGTACCATTGTTAAACTTTTAAAACTATTAACTATGTCTAAAGCAAGACTAAAAGAACTAAAAGATAAGCATGCATTTTATCAAGGTGAGCTTGATGATTTGCATATGGTAGAACCAAGTGAGATCTACTACAAGATAAGACGTTATGAGCTTGAGTCTCAAATAGCAATGATTGAAGATGCTATTGATGATATTGAGCATACAGAACGCATGATGAGACCATTCAGGTATACATTGATTGCATTTTGTATTGCATCAGCAGCGCTTTTGCTTGTAGCAATCTTAAAACTGTAAGTTATGGCTTATTCAAGAGAACAAGTAATCAAGTCTGTACTTGGTTTTAAGTTTGACTCAAGAGTAACATACATTGATGAGAATGGTGAAGAGAAAGTAATTGAACCAAAGTGTAGAGTGTTGCCTTACATGGGCAAAGAGCAAGCTAAAATAGGTACTCAATCACTTTGTAGGAAGTTCTTTACCAACTTTGATGAGTCATTGTTGCAGAAAATTAGAGATTATCAATCTAAAAACTACTAAGATGGGTAGAATGAAAGAATTGTTCATGCAAATGCAAGAACAGAATCCTGAAGAGTATCTTGATGACGCTTATTATGCTGAGCAAGCGCATTTGCAAGCATTATATGAGCAATCTATGGCAGAAGAGATGCAAAAAGATGCAGAACTGCCAGTTAATCAATCATTAGCTCCTTGTGAGCCACCAAAGAACGAGAAATAGTATATGGTATTTATTGTAATACTAGTTGTTGGCTTTTTGTATATAGCCAATTTTAACATTATCATGGCACATGTGCAAGAGTATGGTGAGTTCACTGTAAATGACTTAGTTCATGTATTCCTTGGACCACTTACTCTTGTATGTGTGTTAAGTATAAGATTTGTCTCATTTTTTGTAGACCTTGATATGCCTCTATGGAAGAGGAACCCTTGACAAAAATAACGCACAGCGTTTAGTATTCACCCTTAATTTTTTCCTTATGCAACAGTTTGCATTAATTACAGCCACAGCACAAGGACTGATCACGTATGACATGAGAGGAAAAGCCTCCATGGTACGTTATGATAAGTCTGTGCAACACAAATTGACCAGGGACAATAGAGTAAAAACTACTCAAGAAGAACTGGAGAAAGTACATTTGAATTTAGTTCAGCGTCAGATGTATCGTAGACTTATGTATGGTCTCAAAGAGTATAGTCCTGAGCAAATTGCAAGTTTTTCACCATCTACATTGAGTAAGCTTGTTGCTGATTATAAGAAAGCTAAGCAGTATCTTCATATTATGAAGGCTAAAAAGCTATTTGGACCAGAGACAAAGATTATCAATGCAATCTTTACTCACTCTAACATTGGTGATAAAGATTTTGATTGGTTTTTAGATTTGCCAAAGAGCGCAACATTGCGTAACTTAGGTATAAGTACACGTGACGTCATCAATGAATTTATGAGACGCAAGTTGTTGCCTAAAAATTTCTTTACGTTAAACAATGAAATTCAATTACCATGAGCGAGACAAATCTTAACTTACAAGGACTAACAAATGAGGAAATCATCATGATTTACTATCGTTTTGAGAAGTATTTATCAGGATTGGATAGCAATCTTGACAAGAATCAAATCAGTAAATCTATTGAAACTCCTGTTGGAAATGGAATTGCTATTATCAAGGTTCCAGATGAGCATGTAAAAATGTTCAAAGAGTCCCAGTATTATGAGTTATTAAACTCAATTGTAGGTAAGCTAAAACCTATTGTTAGTATCATAGAAGATTGTGATCCTACAATGAAAGTGTTAGCAGAAGAAATTAAATAACTTTAAAAATTAAAGAAATGGCAAAAAATGATTCAGTTTTAGTTGGTTTGCGTGAATTTTTCAACAATGAAGAAGACAAAAACTATTTCCCACACATGATGGTAGGTCTTGAGACAAGTGAAGAAGGCCTACCAATTGGTGCAGTGATCAAAGTTAAGGCTAGTCCTATTATGACTCTTGGTATGGTTGACTTATTACATCAAAAACTTGATGAAATTCGTGAAGAAGCAATATCAAAACTCAAAGACATTGAGGATGCTAACAGAGAAGAGTCTGGTGATGATGCGTTTCAAGATGCAATACGCACCATGAAAGAAAATGGTCTTACAGATGAAGATCGTGAGTTCTTAGACAAGGCACAAGATCAAGCGCTTAAATGTGTCTTGGAAAGTGATGGTGAAGGTTTGAAAAAGATTCTTGATGAGATCAAATCTTATGCTAAAAAGCGTACAGGTATTGATCCAGATTCTGGAGAATTTAATCTTAATGACTTTAAAGGAGGCTTCTAAGCTTCACAACTTCTTATTATTGACAATAATGCAGCCTTAGTGCTGCTTTTTTTATTTCTAATCTTTTAATTGCAAAAAAAAATGATCCTATTAAACACAGTCATTGAAGGTACAAGTTACCAATTGAAAACTCTTCCAAAACAAGCTTTTGAGAAGAAATTGACTCGTCATATTGATGACCTTAAAATTACAGGTCCTATTGCAGAATTTGCAAAGTATCCATTGGGTACTGTATTTGTTGCAGAAACGTATGATTTTCCTGAGGATGATCACTTGCATATTGTTGCAGGTAACATTCATCCTATGTATTTTCAGGATTCTGCGTTTCCATTGTCAACTATTGGAGAGAAACTACAAGACATTTGTGAGTACACTATTGACTATTTGATTGATTACAGTTCTATGGAACATGACGCAATCAAGAGTCTTGCTACTCAATTTGGTTCTTATGGTTATGTATTTGACTGGGAGAGTAAAACATCTCCTAAAGTTGAGGAAGGTCAGCCTGTTCCTGAAGGAAGTAATCTAAAACGTACTATTGCTGCACATTATCCTGTGCCAAAACGTGAAGATTGTGGATTCCATATTGATCCAGACATCTGGTTCTTGATGGTACGTAATGTACTACGTGGAGAAAATACTTTGTTAGTAGGACCTACAGGTTCAGGTAAAACAGAGATTCTTTCTCACTTGGCTAAAGCTATGAGCAAAGAGTTACATATCCAGGACATGGGTACTGTACAAGATGCTCAGTCTGCTTTGCTAGGTGTTCACCGCATCAACAAAGAAGGCCACTCAGCGTTTGATTATGCTCCATTTGTTGGACATATCAAGTCAGGTGGTATTGTGCTCTTAGATGAGCTCAATCGTGCTCCATTGGCTGCTAATAACATCTTGTTCCCTTGTTTGGATAAGAGACGTTATTTGCCAGTTGATGTGGCATGTGATGAAGGTGACAGAACTGTTGCTGTAAATGAAGGCACTGTCTTCTTTGCTACAGCTAACCTAGGTTCTGAGTACTCTGGTACTCAAGCCATAGATAGAGCGCTCTTAGATCGCTTCTTCCCTATTGAGCTTGACTATCCACAACAGAGTGATGAGATTAAAATCTTAATGTTGCGTACTGGCATTGAGGAAAAGGCTGCCACAGCCATTGTTAGAGTTTCTAATGAAATTCGCAAGCAGTACAAAGAGCAGGAATTATCTTCTGCAATTTCAGTTCGTCACACACTTCAGGCAGCAAGTTTGGTGTCTGATGGATTTGAGGTAGATAAAGCCCTGCTTTCTACTATTTTACCATTGTTTGAAGATGGTATTGGCGTATCTGAACGCAGCAAGGTACTTTCTATTGTATCTGCGTTCTAGAATATGCTGTAGTAGGATCAGCAATGTAGAATATGAGAGAGGGACATCAGTGTCCTTCTCTCTTTTTCTATTAGTACAAACATTTTTTAATTTAATCCTATGAGCAAATTTGCTAAAGACTGGTTTGGTAGAAGAAAAGAAGAATCCTACACATACCATGATAATACAAACAGATTCTTCAATTGGGATTCTGGTAGATCTAGTTACTCTTCATTTTTTACAAGAAGTAATACAGCTCTTCAGACATCTGCAAAGATGATTGGTTCTATGTTCAGAGTTATTGGTGTTCCAAAGACTTTTGAGTATAAGAATCATGAAGCAAAAGATAACAATCAGGTACAAATTCCTATCCACATGCTTAAAGATGAGGATGGTAAATTTCGTGAACCAGATCCTGAAATCTTAGATGCATTCTATGGCGCTGCAATTCAGAACGCTGCACTTGCATCTATGCAGACAACAAGTGAGTATGCTAAAACTATAGCGTCAAGAAGAATTGACAAGAGAGGATTTAGTCTTAAAGATTACTTCTTTAGTATTCTTAATACAGAGCGTGTTGACAAAAAGCTTGCTAACAGATTGCCAGGTTATCTGAAGTTTGTTCAGAAGTACAAAGACCATTTGTATGATAAGAGTTACACACCAGTTGATGCTGATGATAAAGCGCAAAAGCGTTTGTTAGACCTCATCACTAGAATGTTGCGTTATCCTGCAAATGTCACTGAAGAAGAACTTGAAGAGTTTGATAAACCACTAAAGCAAATTGAGAGACTTCTCAAGAAGCATGGTGGTATTCCAGCTGATTCTGATTCTTGTACATCAATGGCTAATAGTTTAGCAAACATTGTATATAAGTATGTTGAAGAAGAGGAAGAGCCACCAGGAGGTGGTGGATCAGGTGATGGTGATGGCGATGAGGAAGATGAACAACCAACTCCAGGTGGTAGTCCAGGTGGTATGAGTAAATCAGAACTATCTGACTTTGCAAAAGACATGATGAAATCTACCTTTGGTGAGGATGAATCTAATCCTGAAGATAAGGATGAAATGGCAGCATTTCAAGACTTTTCTGATGATATGTCTGATGAGAAACCTTCAAATCCATCTAACATAGGTTATGAGGATGATGGTGAAGTCAGCAAAGATGGCACTGTAGCATTTATTAAGGCAAAAAGTGATAAGATTACTTATCAAAGATGTCTTGCTAAAGTAGATACAGCAAAAGCATCTGTTCTCAGAACATTGTTTCAGCGTAAAAGCAAAGATTATCAGTTCTCCATGCGTTCTATGCGTTCAGGCAGATTGGATACTAATAAGATTGCAGAAGCAGTCCAAAGAGTACCAACTGTATATGAACGTTATGGTCAAGTGAAAACTGATAAGATTTGTGTAGGTGTACTTATTGATGAGTCTGGATCCATGTGTGGTACCAAGATACAGAAAGCGCGAGAGGCTGCTATCTTCATCAATGAAGTATTCAAAACTATGCGTGATGTTCAGCTTTTCATCTATGGTCATACTGCAGATGAGCATAGTAGAGCTACCACATCAATCAGAGTTTATCGTGAACCTGGTAAATCTGATATGTACGCATTAGGTTCTGTTGAAGCGCGTTCTAACAATCGTGATGGTGATGCAATTCTTGAAACTGCAAAACGCATTAGAAAACACACTGCAGATGCAGGTATCTTGTTTGTTTTGTCTGATGGCCAACCTTCTGCGTGGGATTATAATGGTAAAGAAGCCATTAAAGATACACGTGAGAAAGTTTCCAAAGCACAAAACCTTGGTTTTCAAGTGATTCAGATTGCAATTGAGGAATCTGTACCATCAGCACAAATGTTTGATTACTTTATCAAAATGACTGACATTAAGAATCTACCAAGAGAGATGGTATCTTACATGTCACGCAAAGTAGATAAGCTAATCAAAGAGCGTGTCACCCTTTAAATACTTGGCTCCTGGTTATCTGGGAGCCATTTATTTTTCATTTATTTTTTTTTAACCACTAAAAGCAAAAGGTATGAAAAGTAATACTTTTAAGAATACAGTGATTCAGTTTGTATTAATCAAACTTGGAATCATTGTAGTACTAGGGTCAGCTGTTTATTATCACATACATAATAAATCAGTTGAGAATAAATCTGAGAAAGTTATTAATCCAACTGTAACTACAATAACTGATGATGTTGTATACAGTGTTGAGAATGGCAACTTAGTAACAGCCAAAGATCAGTATGTAGTATATCAAGGAGAGAAGGAACCAACTAATTTATTAGATCACATTCTTTGGCAAACAAATCAAGATGTTACATATGACTCACGTTATTTTGTAATCAAATATCCTATGGGTGATGTACCTGCCAATAAAGGAGTATGTGTAGATGTGCCTATTCGCGCACTTAGAACTGAAGGAATTGATTTGCAACAGCTTGTACATGAGGATATTATGAGTAACTTAGCTGCATATGGCTTATCTAAAGCTGATTCAAATATTGACCACAGACGTTGTGTAAACTTGATTAAGTACTTTACAAGACAAAATCAAACACTTCCTGTAACACATAATGAATCAGACTATAAACCAGGAGATTTAGTCTTTTGGAATATAGCAAGAGGTCATGTAGGTGTAATAACAAATGTTAAAGTGCCAGGCACTAAACGTTACTATATAGTTCACAATATATGTTGTGGTCCTGAATTGGAAGACATGTTATTTGGTGCTCCAGTTGTAGCACATGTGAGATTAAATCTTAAAAGTTTAAACCCATGAGTATAAAACTAAGTAGTAAATTAACAGAGCCAAGCTCAGATTCATATCAAGAGTTCTTAAATACTACTGATGTAAGTCAAATTAAGGATAATCCTTTTAGCACTATCAAGTTCATCATTAACTACCTTAACATGTATAATGATAAGATATTTGATCCAAGCAAAGTTCTCAATGAGGAAGTATCCACGTTTGTTGGAAGAATCTGGCGTGCAACTTCAGAATATGCTAAAGCAACTATACCTGTACTTGACTTACCTAATGATGTAGTAACATCAAAAGATGTAACAGAATTCCTTAACAATTATGAATTGAAAAGGGAAGAAAACTATGTTTTAGAATGTATGGTAAAAATTCATTCCAAAATCTACAATCTATCATTAGGTATTAAGAGTTTGGAAAACATAGAAGATAAAACAGAGGTTCAGCAACAACACATTGAAGCTTTAAAGATTATCACAACTGCTCATTACCATATTGCAAAACAACTTGGTAAAGCTTTCATGGATTTTGTAAGTAACAGCTATGAAGGCAAAATGTTTGAAAAATCAAAAAAATGAAGAAGCTAATTGAAAAGGTTGAAAGAAAGAGCTTACTAATTAGACCATCAGGGCGCAGTACAGATTACATTGCGCCCTCTTTTGGTTTTGGCTGTTTGTATAACTAAGCCAGATTTTTTAAACCTTTAAACAACAAGAACAATGAATAAAGAATTTGTACCTTATGAGTTGGCGGTTAAACTCAAAGCAATTGGATTTAATGAAGAATGTTTTGGTGCATACCATAATGAAAACTATTTAGACCTAGAGTCAGAGGAATATGATTATTCTTATGCCGTAAAAGCACCAATATTTCAACAAGCATTTAGATGGTTTAGAGAGAAGTATGGTTTAGAAGGTATTACACAGGGAGCAGAATCATGGGCATGGTATAAGTTTTGGGTATATGAATTACTTGCAGATTTTAAGATTAAAATAAGTGATGGAATAAGATTTAATACCTATAAAGAAGCAGAACTTGCTTGTCTTGAAAAACTAATTGAAATTGTAGAAACTAAACAACAAGAACAATGAAACAATGAGCACAGTTGAGAAAGTAGTTAGAAAGTCTATGATCATTAGACCTTCTGGTAGATCAACAGATTACATCAGCCCTAGCTTTGGTTGGGGCTGTTTGTATGACTGTGGCTATTGCTATATGAAAAGACATAAACCTGAAGGTTTGAGTATTGCTGATGCAAAAAGTGTTACAGATATTCTTACTGAGATTAATTCTCACGCATGGTTTGATACTACAGAAAAGCCAAATCAGACGCATGAAAGCCTCATTACATATGATATTTCTTGCAATGAAGACTTTGCTTTACATGCTAAGTACCATGATTGGAAAAGAATATTTGCATTTTTTAGAGATCATCCCATTGCTATGGGTTCATTTGCTACTAAATTTGTAAACAATAAACTTTTAGAATTTAATCCTGAAGGTAAAATAAGAATCAGATTTAGTTTGATGCCACAGAAGTATGCAGACATTCTTGAACCAAACACAAGTGAAATTATTGATAGAATTAAAGCTATTAATAACTTCATAGAAGCAGGATATGATGTTCATATTAATTTCTCACCAGTAGTCATCACAGACAATTGGTTAAATGACTACAAAGATTTGTTTCAACAAGTAGATACGTATGTTAAAGATGAATACAAGCATCTTGTTAAAGCTGAAGTTATATTCTTAACTCACAGCAGAGATAAGCATAAGTATAATCTTGAACATCAATTGCCTGGTGAAGAGCTTATATGGCGCCCTGATATACAAGAAGACAAAGTTTCTCAGTATGGAGGTCCTGCATTGCGTTACAAATCAGGATACAAAGCAGAAAGAATCAAAGAGTTTTTAGAACTAAAAGATCAGATAATACCATGGAACACTACGAGATACGCGTTTTAAATGGTGTAACAGTTGCTACACCATCAAGGCAAAAGCCTGATGCTCAAGCTACTCCAAAGAGTAAAGCAGAGTCAAAGAAAAACAAAGTTGTCAAAAAAACTGTAAACAATGAAGAAGGTGATTAACTCTAAGCTTTTGTTATTCTGCATTGGAATAATGATAGGCATGTTTGTAGTTGGTATGACCAAGCCAACATACAAGATAGTTAAACCAATTTATACTTATGTAAAAGTATCTGATTGGGCTAAAGAAACTAATCCAAAAAAGGTAGCGTATTATGAACATCTTGCAAAGATGCCATGAGACATTTTGCCAAATATACATTGGTATGGATAAGTCAAAACTTGTCCATACCATTTTGGATGGTAGGTCACGTACACTTAAGCGTAAATGTGTATAAGGATTTACATGAGATACTCATGTCATTAGGCATGAATATAATTGTAGCAGTAGGTTTTATTATTGATTATAAAGATTCAAGAAATGATAACAATAGTTAGGGGGGCTTATGTGCTTTTATTAAGTTATAATCCCTGTGATGTATTTACTTATTTTAATGTAGAACAAATGCATGGTCTTAATATTATAGACTGTAATGCACATGCAAACACAACAGAAAGTGCTTATATAGCAGGTTGGAGTAACTTCATACCAAAAGAATCTGGTGAGTATACAGACAATGATCCAAGATATGTATTTATTAATTTGTCAAGATGTACAGATTCAGTTAGCACTTTTGGATTGATAATGCATGAGTTAATGCATCAATCGTTTGCATTACATAAATATAATGTAGATCAAGAAGAAGAAATTATTACATGGGCAGAAGAAGAAGCTTATGAAGTATTTAAAATTGTTAGAGACAATCAGCTTACTAAGTAGTAAGTTACTGTTTAGTAACATCCCTGTAAAGGAAAAGGGGTAAAAGTTGCCACTTATATTAAATAGAAATGATAAATCAGAATAAGATGAAAAAAGTAATTGTATTAGTAGTATTAGTAATTGCAATGACAAGTTGTGCATCGTCAAAAAGCTGTCATAATAGCGGTCACTATGTAGCCAAGGATGTTAAAAAGGCACAAAGCAAGCCTAGAAATCAATAACCTTTAAATCAGAATAAGATGACAGCAGTAGAATGGTTTGCAAAGCAAGTATTAAGGTCAAGGCAACTTGGTTTTATTTCAAATGAAAAGTTCAATGAACTACTTGACCAAGCCAAAGAAATGGAGAGGGAGCAGATAATGGATGCTTTTATTTTCTCAAAAGACCCTTTTGGTCTTTCTATTGGTAATAGCCACACAATTAAAAAAGCGGAAGACTACTATAACACAACCTTTAAATCAGAATAAGATGAAGATAGACAGAGAGGATTTTGACAGAAAAGCTCAACATATTGTAGATACTGTGGTAAAGCCACAAGTTGAAAAGTATGAGAGAGCAAAAGCAATTGAAGAAGCTGCTGCTAATCTTGCTGATCCTAACTTATGCAAAACTGACAATTGGATTGCAGGTGCCAAATGGATGGAACAACAAATGGAAAAGTTGAAAGACTTTGACACCTGGAAAGAATGGAAAAATAAACTTTAAAACATAATAACATGAATGTACTTCATCTTAGTGACACACATGGTTTTCATGGATTATTTCCAATGGAAAGATTTAAAGACATTGATGTAGTTATCCATAGTGGTGACTGCTCTAATTATAAAGATCCTTACAGAAATGAACAGGAAGTGCTTAACTTTCTTGCATGGTACAGCACTGTTCCTGTTGAGCATAAGATTTATGTTGCTGGAAATCATGATACTAGTATAGAAAAAAGACTTATTACAAAAGAAGACTTTGAAAAGCTAGGCATTATATACCTTGAGAATGAAGAAACAATTATCAATGGTGTTAAGTTTTATGGTAGTCCTCATACACCAACGTTTGGTGAATGGGCATTTATGAAAGCCAGACACAAGATACACAAAGCGTGGGACGCTATACCTGAAGATACTGATGTATTAATTGTACATGGTCCACCAAAAGGTATTCTTGACCTTGGTACTGACAGACTTCATAACTTAGAAATGTGTGGATGTAGCGCATTAAGAAAAAGAGTAGAGAAGTTAAACTTACAACTCATGTGTTTTGGTCACATTCATAATGCAGAAGGTATTCAAAATCAAGGATATGCAAGAATAGGTGGTAAATCAACCATATTTTCTAATGCTGCTTGTGTATTTGATGGAAGATTTGATAAAGGTCTTACATCATATGGTAACATATTTGAAATTAAAACTCCTATTCATAAGTTTAATAATGGACGTGGTGCTACTCTATGTAGCAATTGTTTTGTTATTGTAAATGAAGGATTCAGTAATAAACTTTTTTGTGAGGATTGTGAGAAAAATGGAACTAATGCTCTGTTTTAATTTCATAAACTTTACATTTGATACTCAATAAAATATAAAGACATGAAAGAGAACAAATTATGGGGATCTGAAGTAAAAAAGATCAAAAGAAAACAAAGATTTAAAGGATTAAAAGAAAAACTACCAAGAATCTATGATAGAATACTTCACTTATTAGCAGGAGTATCCCTTGGATATTTATTATTTGAAGTGTTATGAAGCAAAGTAAGGAACATTCTAGAAATGAAATGGCAGCTTATGGCACTATGATTATTGTAGGCATTGTATCTATTTTGTGCTTAGTTGCAACTATACAGACAATTTTTGGATTATTTTAATCCTGTAAGATAATTGGGTACAAAGATAAGGACAAAGATTTGTGATTAGATGCAATAGCTTTAGAGTAAACAGTTTTGTTTACTTTATGAGTGTTTTGTAATCATAATGATCATTTCAGGACAGAGATCTTAAAACCTGTTGACTACCAAGAATAGATTGGCCTCCAAAACATTGAGGAGTATAAATAACATATCAGCAGTAATGCTGGACGTATTGCAGCCTTGAGAAAGCTGAAGGTCTGTTTGTACCTTAAGACAATGCGAATGAGTTCTCAGCTTGACCCTACATATGAGGGTGCTAAACTTTAAAGGATTTTATTATCTTCAATCTTGTAATTAGACACAGCAATTGCTTTGTTTTCAAGTCTTGTAAGAATTGCAAATCCATGATTCCATTCATTTACCTCAAGATAGTCTGGTGCCAATTCACATAAGCATCCAAGACTGTAACCACGTATGATTGTAGAGTCTTCTACACCATATACTCTCTGAGAACTAGAACTAGTTTTGTGGAAGTGATTGATAAGACAGTTAGTCTTTAATCTCATTAGCGCAGTGCGTGCTGGTACAACACCACCTGCCCCTGGGATTTTATCTCCATGCTCTATTAAGAAATCACCAAATACAACTTTAGTTCTAAAAGGAATGTATTCAATTCTGTATTCAGCTACATGCAAAAGCACATCTAATCTGAATTCATCCATGTCCAAAAGCTCTGATGCTTTTATTCTAAGGTATCTTTCAAATCTGTTTTCATGATTACCTGGAATAAAGTAAATTGGAATGTCTGGAAATCTAGAACGCATGTACTCAAAAAACTGTTTACCTGCTTCTATTTCATCTTTGAAGTGTACTTTACGTGGATCTTTTTCATGGAAAGATAACTGATAGAAATCTAGCAAGTCTCCATTGATTAAAATACTATCTACATTTTCTTCTTCCATTTTGTCACACGCAGTTTCTATTGCGTCTTCATCATGGTATGGAATATGGATATCTCCAATGATTCCTAGTTTTTTACATCCTGTTGGAAATACAAATGTTCCTCTCTTTTGGGTAAGGGATGCTGGTAATGATGCATTAGTTTTCATAGATATAAATTTTAGATCTTGAATAAACTCTAAGTTTTGTTTATATTTTCTACTTTCTTTGCCAGATTGACCTCTATAATATCTTACTCTACTATAAACTACTTCTAAAGTAGTAAAATAACCAGTATTTTCAGCGTAGATTTTCCTTGCAAGTGTCTTGCTAGGAGAGTTTGGGAATTTTCTTAGATATTCAAGGATTATGTTAGTGCACTGTTTTCTGTGCGAGTGTTCTTTTGACATATAAAAGGGCTTTGTCCTCATATTAATATACAAAAAATTATTAAGAAGCTAAAAAAAGAATCCTAATAGGTTGACAACAGGGAATAGGACTGCTGACACTGGGAAAGACTAGAATTAAATCAATTATTAATTTAAAAATGAAAGATGACAAACATTAATCTTACACATGATCAGTATCTCAAGTTTAAACAAGAGTACATGATGAGTAAGCAACTTGGCAAGTCAAACTTTATGTTTGATGGCAATGAGTACTTTACAGCGTATGCAAAATACCTTGTAGAGTATTTAGATGAAAAGTATATTGGCAAAGAAGAAATACTTAAAGATCAACTACGCAAGCGTGGCTTTTATGTAGACAATCTGTGGAGTATTGAAGATGTGAAATCTAGATTTGAATGTGACAATGATGAAGCATATGCTGTTTTAGAAGATGCTTTGACAAATGAAGCTGTTATGGAAAGAATTTGGAATGCTATTCATGACGCAGCAGAATACAATGGTTTAACCCCAAAAGAAGATTAATTATGGAAAATTTATTAAACATTGAAGAAGAGTTTAAACAATTCATGGATGCTGTTGGATTAAGTGAAATGCCATCAGATCATGTTCAGTTTACTGAAATGAGAAAAGCGTTCATTGGTGGACTTATGTGCATGTTCCACAACATTTCAAAAATCAATGGAATGAATGAAGCAGATGCAATGCAAGCACTTGAAGGAGTTAGTCAAACATTATTAAATGTAGAAATCTAATGAATGCAAGAGAAAAAAGGGTGGATGAAGCTATAATGAATTGTTACAGAGAGATGTACAAAGCTAGTGAACCACCTGCAGATTTTGATGAGCTTATAGAGAATGCACCTGTTGATGAAAGAACAGGTGGTAAAATAGTTCCTTATCAAGATCATGAAATTGAAGAAGAAGTCTTTAATCAGATTCTTGAGAAGTACATGACTGATGAAAAACTCAGGCTCAACAAAAGAGAAAAGGAACGCTTCAGTGTGACTATACATCTTGGATGTTCTCCCAGATATAAAAGGTAAGCTTTTGTTATTATATTTGTAGTAAATTTAATAAATATAAACATTTAAAATTTAATGCTATGGACTACAAAGTTATTACAGAACAAGAGGGAGACGTAGAAAGATTCTATGTACAAAAAGAAAAAAGGATTCATTGGTTTCCTTGTAAATCATGTTACTTCTCAAAATGGGAATATGTATTAGCAAAAGACAGCTCTGAAAGAAGAGAGTTTGAATCTTTTCGCGCTGCAAGAGCATACATCAACTACCAAAACAATCCTGCAATGAAAAAGTAATATGGAAAAATTTGACTTTAATGACTTTATGGTCATAGTAAGTTCAAGTCTTTCTGAAATGCATTGGATAGATAAACCAGCAATTGTCATTGACCTTAATGAGTGTGATGGTCCTGATTATATAGTCATGGCACATATCATGGAGCGAGCAATGCACACTGCTGGTTTTTTATTTGAAAATAATGCTAATCAAGCAGCATGGTCAAGAAAATGCGCAATTGAAATATTTGAACAAATGTTTTTATAATCAACACAATGGGACAATTAAAGATTAACAAGAAGTGTCTTCTAAAAATTGAAATGTACAATGGTACTTTCACTACTGATATTTCTGAGACAGATGATGAGGCACAGATTAGAGATTTTGACTTTATAGTAGAAGTTCAAACTGATTATGAAAGTAAGACTACATCCATCAAATCCATAGAGTGGACTGATGATGAGCCACCACTTATTGATGTGGCTGAAGATTACATAACTGAAAACTTTTTTGATTTAATACAATAACCATGAACATTAACATCACAAAGAAAATGTATGTTTTGACAGATGACTACATTGCAAACAATGGCGAAACAAAAACAGCTACTGTAAAATTATCTGTTGATGAGAAGAACAAAACCTTTGAGGTAATTCCAGGTGACATGATGAGTTCTTTCTCATTTGAAGTAGGAAGAGCTGGCAAACCAGTAGAGCACAACTTGTGGAGTACTGTAAGTAAACTTGTGCATATGGCAATTCAATTTGCTATTGATGACTTAAAGCTTAATGCTGAGCCAGAAGTAGAGCAATCTGAACCAGAAAATGGGGACAAATAGTAAGCGCCTACAAGATCAGTTCCACCATTTGACAATGAATTTCTCTCCAGAAGACTGGAGAAAGGTACGCAATGAAGATTATTGGATCTCTGATTATTTATCACCTGATAAGCGTTTGTTACACAAACTAGAGAGAGTTGAGTATTATCATAGACATGGCGTAATAAAACCATATAGTCCTGGAAAAGTCAGGGAAATTCATGAATCAGATGGTAAATTATTAAGAGAACAAGATGTTGATGATGAACCATACTATGATGATGAACCATACTATAAATCTGCTGAAGAATGAGATATTTTCAACCAAAATTTATAATTACTGTACCTATTCATGCAATAGTAAAACAAACAGAAAGAGCTATTCTTGTTCAATACAAAGAAACTACAAAGGAAAAAAATCTTGTATGGTTTCCAAGAGGATGGTTGTACAACATAAAATATAAAAAGAGTAGAAATAATCCTGAAAGGATTAACATTACTTTAGAATTTTATGGGTTTCTTGAAAAAGAAATCAAAGAAAAAATGAGAAGAGTTCCTAAAAACTAATCAAATGTCACATCCATTACATCACAGCATTTCCTCTGCAAAAAAGCATGGAGGAGTGCCAGAAGATTATTTACCAATTCATAATTGGTTTGACGAAACAAAGATGCATTATCCAGACATGCGTCATAGAGCATTACGCCACCATACAGAAGGTATTTTCTGGTGCGAGAAGGAATTTGGCGTATACATTGTAAACTCTGATGGTAAAAAAGTACCAACAAGAGTTATTGGAGAGCAACATTGTATAGAAGATTTAGGATTTATTCCTACTATCAAGGATTATCTTGACAACATGACAATTACTGGTTGGATGTACAAACCAGGTGAAGGACGTAATGTTCTTAAACAAATTAAAGAAGATAAATCTGATTACGTAAAAAAAGAAGGTCATGAACATACAAGACATTATTAATTGGTGTGACAAACACGCTGAAAATGGAGAAGAACTTGCCATTAACTGGGAAGGTGGAGGAGATTCAGGATGGGTTTACTTTACAATAGATGGAGAATCATGTACTGAACCTGAAGCTGAGTATCTTGTAGACAAAATGCATGATGAGCTTGACTATGGAAGTTGGGCAGGAGAATACAGTGCAAATGGTTCTGCAACCTATGATCCAGAAAGCAAATCATTTGATGGAGTAGATTGGTATTCTGAAGAAGAATATCGCACTCATGAATTGCAAACTCCTATTGAATTTACAATACCTAAAAAGTATTACTTTGAAGTATTGAGAGTTGAATTAGAGAATGTTATTGAAGAAGGCAACGTTACAATTAGTGCAAATACTCGCAATGGATTTATCAATGAAGAGCTTGTAGCATTAGTAAGTGATTTAGAAAAATCTTTAGTAGAAAAGATTGAAAAAGCTTTTGATGAAGAACTTCCAAGTGTTGAAAGATCTGGATATCAGACTGTTAGATATGATGAACAAGAAATTGAAGAAGCATCTGCAACTGATCCAGACAACTATGTATTTAAAATACAGGAGTTAGAGTACATCACTCAAAATGATACTGACACAGCTGTATCAATTTCATTAACTGATTTACTTGAAATGTTAAGAGACACAGAAGTATGAGACAGTATAGAATAGAAAACATTTCTATGTCAGAAGAGGTAGGAATGAAAGTATGGAAAACTCAATACAAAGAGTATGACAATTTTTACAATGATGTGATTGCACCTAAAAAGCCTCATCCTGAGGTAGTGCAATTTGCTGCAGATGTAAAAGCTAAATGGGACGAAACAGTTCCTGCTACTGTAAATGAAGCATTTTCTGAAACTAACTTGGAAGTTAGAAGGTTGCTGTTTAAAGCAATTGGTGTTGAAGAATTGTTTGCAAAGTTAGAACCTGAACTTATTCATGAGAAAACTCTTGTCAAGCATGGTACAAGATGGGATGAGAAAAACAAACCATTCAAGTATCAAATCAATGACAAGTATATGCTCTATAAAATTAAAGGTGACAAGTTGTTTCCTGATGAACCAATGGAATGGCGTAGAGCTAATGCTGATATTTACGCAGTACGTTGTTGGTGTTCAACAACAGGGCGTGAGTATTGGATATATGTCCCTCGCAACATAGGTGAAACAGGTGATGCGCTTGCAGCAATTGCTTGGACAGTACAATTACCAATAACAAATCCTGAATGTATTTACAGACAAGGTGATGTGATTGTTGCAAAAGCATCTGAAGCAAGTCGCCCAATTGTAAATAGCAGAAGACCAGGTTTGACAAAAGAAGAGTACATTAATTTATTAGTAGCAGCAACATGATACAGTTAACACCAGGTGGTGATCCTGAAAAGCACATTATGACTTCAGATAAGAATATTGAAGTTGCAAACATCTCAGAAGATGGACAAATCATAAAATTTACTGTTGAAAGTACAGCAGTAATTACACATGATGAACATGACAAAATTGTATTAGAGAAAGGAACTTACTATAAGACTAATCAAATGGAGTTTAATCCTTTTACTAATACTGTGAGTTATATCTTTGACTAGTAGGTAACAAAAAAGGGGGTTGAGGCCCCCTTTCTTGCTATTAACCATCAAAAATTTAATTTCACTATGAACAACGAGAAATCAAAGTCATACAAAGATATCAGTATTTGTATAGATTGATTTAAAATTTGTAAATTTTTTTATCTTTGTTATATGCGAAGTAATATAAATGTAAAAATCAAGAAACTTCACCCAGATGCAGTGATCCCACAATATGCAAAAGAAGGTGATGCAGGAATGGACTTAGTAGCAGTAAGCGAAACGTGGAATGAAAACAATACAATGGTCACTTATGATACAGGATTAGCCATGGAGATTCCAAATGGCTTTGTTGGATTATTGTTTCCCAGAAGTTCTGTAAGTAAGACAACATTGAGTTTAGCAAACTGTGTTGGTGTTATTGACTCAGGTTACAGAGGACCAGTCATGCTTAAATTCAGATACCTTGAAGAAGGTGATGTATATGACATTGGCGATAGAGTTGGTCAATTAGTAATTGTAGAATTACCATTTGTGCAAGTCACTGAAGTTGATGAGTTATCAAGCACTGAACGTGGCGCTGGAGGTTTTGGAAGTACTGGAAAATGAAGATGTCATTTGAGATATATGATAGACAATTTGGCGCAGGAATAACTGTGCAGAAAATGCCTATGATATTTCCATACAAGTACAGAATCACATTGCATATAACATGGTTACAAATATGTCTTTTTATATTTAAATCACCATGGAACAAGTAAATCACACAAGTGGGCAAATTGAAGTAATAAGTCCATATGGTAGAGTATATATCTATACACATACCTCAGCAGCTAAATTGGTAGCAGAAGTTCATGAAGTTCTTTCAAGAAGAAAGAGATGGGATGATCCTGATTATTTGACAAGAATGATTGTGTGTGGCATCATACCAAAAGACCAATGGAATAGTGAATTTGGTTATGGTATTGGCACACAATTGTATGTTGATGTAAATCTTTTAATCAGCATAGATACAACCAACCAAACTATTAGCATAAGTAGTTATGGTTCAGGAGTTGATGATGTAAAAATGGAATTAGAGGATTTTATTCAAAACTTTTACAAGCAGGCAAACTTTGATTAGCCATATAGTGCTGAATATTTTTTATTTTATTATCTTTGGTAAAAGTCTTTTTCAGAAGTTTTTTTAAATTAGTTCTTTAAAGTTTGCTAATATGTTATACCAATTACCAAATGGTAAATGTATTGAGCTGACAGTAGAGCAGTATACAGAGATGTCTGATACAGAATGGAACAGATTGTTGAAAGAAATAGAAGCATCAACATGGGGTGAAGAAGTGAATGACCCATTTGCAATAAGCGTATTGTATTATGGTCCACACAAAGCATCACGCGACAATGATGATTATTATATTCAAGAGCATGAGCCTGATCTTACAGACATATCTGAAATAGAAAAACTAACTGACAGTGATTTCATTGACATTGACAACATAGAGATCTAAAAGACTTGCAAAACATAGTTAAATGCAAGTAAAGTTAAAAATGTGTGCAGGTTGCAACACAGAAAAAGTCATCTGGAAGAATTTTGAAGGAAACAAATACTGCAAAGACTGCTGGTATTCAAAAGAAGTAACTAAACTTCCATCTTCCAAAAAGCCAATCAAACCTAAATCTGACAAAAAAGACATTCTTGATGTGTTATACAGCAAGATGCGAAAGGAGTTTTTAAACTTACCTGAGAACTCTACATGTAGAGCAAAATTGCCTGGATGCATGGGACAATTTAAAGAAAATCTTACAGTGCATCATACCAGAGGTAGAGGTTTATATTATCTAGATAAGAAAACTTGGATACCTTTATGCTTAGCTTGCCATCAATGGGTAGAAACACACCCAAAAGAGGCAAGAGAAATGAACTTATCACATACAAAACATTAGTGAAACATGAAAAAATTTATTGGCTATTTCATCATAGGAGCACACTCCAAGCAGGATGCAAGAAACGAAAAAGGATTATTGTTATGGTCAGCTAAAAAACCAAATGCAATAGTTAGATTTTTTAACAGAATACTATTAAATATCTATTGGGTGGACAAAGTAAAGATGCTTCAAGAAAAAGGAAACAAAGTATCTGAAAATGGTGAAACTCAAATGTATAAAGTAGTACCAGAGAGATATAACAAATATGAAAAACCGCGAAACAATCCAAGAAGAAGCTTTAAAGGCAATAAAGGGGAAGCGTAAATCTGGTTTAGGTATATCCATGGGTGTTGGTAAAACACTAATAGGATTAAAGTTTCTTGATAGCATTCATCACACATGTATGTTCAAGAAGTATTTAATTGTAGCACCTAAGGTAAGTATCTATGACAGTTGGAAAGATGAATGTGTAAAACATGGCTTGACTCATTTAATACCACATTTAGAATTTACAACATACAGATCACTGATAAAAGCTGATCAAGACTATGACGCTATTATATTAGATGAGTGTCATAGTTTAAAGTTTACTCATGATTACTGGTTGGCCACGTTTCCAGGTAAAATACTTGGTCTTACAGGTACACCACCTAGAAACAAGGCGTATGAGAAAGGACGTATGGTAAATCAATACTGTCCAATTCAGTACACTTACATCACTGATACAGCTGTAGATGATGAAATCTTAAATGATTACAAGATTGTAGTTCATGTATTACCATTAAGTCATGAGCGCACATTACGTGTAAAGAAAAAAGATGGTACATTCTTTATGAATAGTGAGCAGAAAGCATATGCGTATTGGTCTGATCAACTATCAAGAATGTTATCTCCTAAAGATTTGCAAATGAAGCGCATCTTGAGAATGAAAGCTTTAATGTCTTTTCCTACAAAAGAAAGATATGCAAAGCAATTGTTAGATATGATTGATGAGAAGTGCATTGTATTTTGTAATACAACAGAACAAGCAGACTGGGTGTGTGCTGACAGTTATCATAGTAAGAACCCTGATAGTGCTGGTAATCTTGACAACTTCAAGAATGGCGCAATTACAAAGCTAAGTTGTGTACAACAACTTAATGAGGGTGTAAACATACCTAACTTAAAAGTAGGTATCATCTTACACTCTTATAGTAATGAGCGTCAAAGTAGTCAGCGTATTGGACGTTTGCTCAGGTTAAATCCTAAAGACAAAGCTACCATTCATATCTTGGCGTATAAAGATACTGTTGATATGGACTGGGTATCTGAAGCTTTAAAAGATATAGATTCTGAGAAAATTGTTTACACAGAACCTATGATTCACGCATAAACTTAAGCTATATGCATAACATAACCATCAAAGTTATAATTAATGGCACTGAGATTATCCCTGCTTCTCCAGAAGATGCAGGGAAACTCAAGTTATTTAACATGGGTGCCAAGAAAGGACAAGAGATAGAAGCATATCTTACTGTTCTTGAAGATAGTGACAATAAAACAGCAGGTCAACTTGCTAAAGCACATGCATTGATAAGAGAGATTGCAAACTCTACTGGTCATACAAATGATGAAATCAAACTTATTGTAAAAGAAAGAGCAGGGCTATATGACCCTGCTACAATTGGTTCTACATCATCACCATTTAAGAGTTTTGCAGATTGTACTAAACAAGAGATGTCAAAAGCAATAGAAGTTTGTATAGAGCTAGGCCATGACCTAGGAATTTACTTGTACTAACTATTCTTCTGTACGCTTTTCAGCTTCTTCCATAGCTTGGCGTGCTTCAGCAATGGTCATTTGTTCAACAAATCCTCCTTCTTGAGCCTCTTTTTCAAACTCTCTACAAAGAATTAGCATTGTTTCATAGTGATATACCCATGGTTCACTTACTCTGCGTTCAGCAATAGCTCTGTGAGCATCTTGAATATCTGGAACTTTTTTACCATCCATGATAAATCCAATAACCTGCTGCACACGCTTGTAAAAACCTGTACTCATTTTTATAGATACAATAGCATCTTCTTTGATCACATCAATGGTTTGCTCATCAGGTCCTGATGGAAGATATGATTTTACAATTTCATCTGACATATTGATTATTTTATTCAAAGATATTAAAACTTATGGAAAATACAACACAACATCCTGATGCTAATGCATATGCAGAAAAGATGTACAAAATGTTGAAAGACTCAAATACTGGATGGCATGATTTGCTAAAAGGTTTTTTGTTTTCTGAAGACTTTGTAAACATTATTAAAGCTCTGGAAAACATGGTAAGTGAAGATGTGCGTTTTACGCCACCACTTAGATTAGTCTTCAGAGCATTTATGGAATGTCCAATTGATAAACTTAAAGTAGTTGTTGTAGGGCAAGACCCTTATCCACAACTTGGAGTAGCAGATGGCATTGCATTTAGCTGTGGCAACACTGGCAAGAAAGAAGCATCACTGCGCTATATACATGGTGCAATTGCAAGAACAGTATACGATAATAGCGTTGACCCTAAAGAGTTAACTGCTGACCTTGTTGAATGGAGTAGACAAGGCATCTTAATGTTGAATACCTCATTGACTACAGAGGTTGGAAAGATAGGTAAGCACTTTGCATTGTGGGATCCATTTATCAAATATCTTATTGATATGTTAAATTCTAGATCCTTAATCGCTCAAAAACCTATTATCTGGGCATTTTTTGGCAAAAAAGCGCAAGAATTAGAAGATTTACTTGATGATAGTCAGGTAATTCTTAGAGCAAGTCACCCAGCATCTGCTGCATATGCAAAGGAAAAACAATGGGATTGTAATGATATCTTTAACAAGATCAATGAGAAGTTAGAGGATAATGATTACACAAAAATCTTGTGGTAGTAGTTCTAATGTACGCTGTTTTTTTGTATATTTGTTTATCAAAAATTTAATTTTATGTTCAAACCACCAGAGACTGCAGGAGCTAGTTCTTCTGCAAAACCCTGGCGCAAATACAGTGACATTCTTGAGGAAAGTTTGCAGTATATAGAAAAGCGCGCCAGAAAAGAAATCAAGTCTCTTAAAACATCATGGGAAGCTTTCAACTCTATTGGTCTCAATGGAGTAGAATGGCAATCTTTGTATGTATTAGCAGCACGCCCTGGTGTTGGTAAAACATTAGTAGCTGCATCTTTGACGCGTTCCTTACAAGAGATGAACAAAGATCAAGACTTTATGATACTACACTTCCAGTTTGAAATGCTTGGAAGAAACATGGGTGTCAGAGAGTTATCAGCTTCTAATAATTTAGACATTAGGTATTTACAATCTGCAGAGGATGATGGAATGCCTCCATTATCTAAAGTGGATCATCAAAAACTTTCAGCATATGTAAGTGGTCAAAAGGGACGCCAAGAGTACGTTATTGATAGATCAATGACAGTTGTACAAATGGCTGACGCAATAAAATCCTTCTATGCTGAATTTAAAAAGCCAATGGTTGTGACATTAGATCACACACTATTGGTACGTCAGAATGCATCTGAAAACAACAAGCAGTTAACATTGCAAAATCTTGCCACAATGCTGACTGAGTTGAAGAATAAATTACCTGTTACATTTATTATTCTTACTCAGTTAAATAGAGAAATTGACAATGCTGAAAGACAAAAGCCAGGTAAGTTGGAGAATTTTCCAACAGAGGCAGATGTCTTTGGAAGCGACTATCTCTTACAATGCGCAGACGTAATGGTAGCATACAATAGGCCAGCCAAGTATAATATAAATAGGTATGGGCCTCAGAAGTATGTCATTGGTCCAGGTGACAAATTTTTACTGGCGATGCATGTTCTCAAAAACAGGTTTGGAGGGACAAGTATTCAATGGTATAAGGCAGATTACGCAACAATGTCTGTTGTTGAAGCAGATGAACCTGTGAAGGAAGCTTTTAAAAGCACGTAGTATTAATTAAAATTTTACAGATGAGTAATTTTAAAGGTACCTCAGAGCCAAAAAAGAACATGAATGTCAAAGAGCTTACTGCAAAGTATAGTCCCTTTTGGCAAACTCTTTTTACCAACATGGGCATCTCCAGTCCAAAGTTTGGTGCAAAACTCTGTTACAATGGTAAAGAATTTGGAGAAGAGCGTCATCCATGTGTTAGATTTTGGCCTAGTGAGTTATCATGTGGTCAAGATTTCTATGTAGAATGCTTTGACTGGGATCAAGAACACTATGATCGCGCAAATAGAAAGCTGTACAGGCTTACAAACAATCCTAACTGGAAGTTGAATCACAATAAGTATGTTGAAGTAGAGACATCTCCTGAAACAATTACTTATGCTGTAAAGCTTTCTGACTTGGAACTTGTAAATAGTACGCCAGTTACAGCTGCATATGCAGAGGTTATAGAAAAAACTCCATTTATGATGGAGGAAGAAAAAGAAGAAGAGTTTACAGGAATGTTTTCTGAGAAAGAAGATACACATATGAGTGCAATGACTCTACGTGATCACTATTGCATTGAAAACAATGTACCACTCTCAAACAAAAAATGGTTAAATGATTTAATTAAAGAAGGATTAGCATGGCAGCAAAAGATGAAGTAAAAGCACCAGGAGGGTTTGTTCTCCCTATGGCAAAAGTGAAAGCTGAAGCAAAGAGTCCTAAGAATCTTGTAATTTTCAGTAAACCTAAAGTAGGTAAAACTACGTTGTTATCAACTCTTGACAACTGTCTCATCATTGACTTGGAAGATGGTAGTGATTATGTTGATGCCTTAAAACTAAAGGCAAAATCTGTAGCTGATATTGTTACTATTGGTAACATGATCATTGATGCAGGTAAACCATACAAATACATTGCTTTAGATACAATTACAGCATTGGAAACTATCTGTGTTCCTTATGCAGAAGAGTTGTATTCTAAAAGCTTAATGGGTAAAGAATGGTTTACAAAACACAAAGCACAATATGGCACTATCTTGAATATGCCAAATGGTGCAGGTTATCCATGGCTACGCCAAGCTTTTGAGAAAGTTCTTAACTATGTGAAGACATTGGCACCTCATGTCATCTTTGTAGGTCACATTAAAGACACTCTTCTTGAGAAGAATGGCGCAGAGTTCAACTCATTGGATTTGGATTTGACTGGTAAGCTTAAACGCATTACCACTTCTAATTCTGATGCTATTGGATACATCTATAGAAAGGGCAAGAAGAATGTATTAAGCTTCATGACAACTGACGAAATCGCTTGTGGTGCAAGACCTGAGCACTTAAGAAACCAAGAAATTGTTATCTCTGAACCAGCAGAAGATGGCAAAGGCATTATTACACACTGGAATAAAGTTTATATTGATTAATTTTTAAAAAGTAGAGCTATGTTTAAATCAAGCAATTTTAAAGAAACAGCAGGTAGTGGAACTCCAAAAATCTTAACACCAGGTACTCACTACTGTAGAGTAGTAGACCTTACATTGGACGCACCACCATACAATAAAGAAGCGTATTTTGTAAATGTTAAGTTAGAAGGTGTAGATCGTGGTGATGACTTTGAAGGTATCGCTGTTGACAAAAACAATCCTGCACTTGGTAAGTACAGAGGTCAAATTGGTAGCATCAAATCAGGAGAATGGCCTTTTAGTACATATACTTATGAAGGAAAAGTTATCCAAAGAGATAACCAAATCTACAACTGGGTTAACAACCTTGCAAAACAAATGGGTGTACTTGCCAAAATGAATGAGAAAGGCGTAGAAGCTGATACCATTGAAGATTATGTAATGGAAGTACGCAAGTTCTTAATTGATCCAGAGTTGTGGGGTCACTTTACTATTGGTGGTTCTGAGTACTTTAATGAAGGATATACAAATCCTAATTACAGATTGTTCTTCCCTAAAGCGCAGCCTCGCAAGAATCTATTTCCATTCTCTGCATTAGAAAATGATGACAGAAAACCTCATAACTTTATTGAGTTCAATGCTGAAACTCATATTGTTAAAGCAAAAGAGAAGGAAGTAGCTCCTGCTGAAACAGTAGATTCTTTTGAACCAAAAGCTACATCTGCTGAGTCTACAATCATGGATGATTTTCCAAAACCAGGAGAATCTTCAAGTGATTTAGATTTACCATTTGGATAGGATTTAATTAAACGATAGGATAGGGGTAGGCATTTTGTTTACCCCTTTTCTTTTTATAGATTTGTGAAATGTTTGCAAGTAGAAAATTTAAAGGAGGGATTGATGACATTCCTGTGTCTTGGATTTTCAGGTATTATTTGAACTTGTCTTCAGACTTAAATGGCAAAAGCATAAGGATTAAAAGTATATTCAATCCTACTGACAAGACGCCATCTATGTTCATTTACTATGATAAATACTTTCAATGCTACATGTTTAAATGCCATTCAACTGGCAAGTTTGGTAATGCTGTCAGCTTTGTAAAAGAAATGTTTAACATATCTCATGAGGATGCTTGTAATAAAATACAAGAGGATTATTATAGATTTTGTGAGACAGGAGTTTACGAAGAACCAAAGATAGAAGTTACTAATTACAAGTGGACTGTAAAGGATTACATCATAAGAGCTTGGAATACAAATGATGCAGAGTTCTGGTTAAAGTATAATATAGGAAGTAGTATGCTAGAAAAGTATAGAGTCTTTCCTATTGCAGGTTATACAGCAGCTCAGATTGACACAGAGACAGGTCAGGTCATTAAATCTTTTGACTACTCAAGCGAATTGACTTACGCTTATTTTACTGGCGATAACATCTATAAGATTTATAATCCTAAAAACAAGAACTCTAAATTTTTCACATTTGATAGTTACCTCCAGGGTGAAGATCAATTAGAAGGTCATGATACATTAATCATAACCTCATCTCTGAAAGATTTAATGAGTATAAAAAGTTTAGGATTAACTGTTGATTGTGTTGCACCTTCAAGTGAGACTGCAAAACTAAAGAGAGAGGATATAGATCATTTCAAACTGCTTTATGCACATGTAATTGTGTGTATGGATAGTGATACAGCAGGTATTGCGTCCATGAAATATTATGAAGAAACATATGATTTGCCCTTCATTTATTTACCAAGAGAAAAAGATATCAGTGATATCATTAAGCATCATGGTAAGGAAGTTGCACTCTATGATTTCTATCCTAAACTTCAAAGAGCAATTGAAAAATATGTCAAAAAAAATCCATAAGTTTGTACAAACATCAAAATTTATGAACAACTGGATTTACAAACCACATGGTGGTTTGGGTAAGGAGATCCTATGCATTGAAGATCTCCCAAACCATGAAGAAGCTGTTGGTTTTGTATACAGAATAACCAACACAGTTACTGGAAGATTCTATATTGGAAAAAAGAATTTGTACAGTGAACGCAAGACCAAAATATCCAACAGAGAAAAGACACAAACAAAGACTAGAAAGACTTTCAAACGTGTTGTAAAAGAATCTAATTGGAAATCCTACTATGGATCTTGTGTAGAGCTCAATGAAGAGCGATCAATTGCTGGTGATAAGTTTTATCAGCGTGAAATACTGGAGGTATGCTGTTCTAAAAAGTATCTTGGTTACTGTGAGATTGCACATCAGTTTAAAAATGATGTGTTAACTAGCAATAGCTATAATGGTAACATTTTAGGTAAGTACTTTCCTTCAGACATAGAAAATTGTAACTAAAGTTTATGGGAAAATTTGTAGCTAACATTCCTCTTTCTGAACGTATTCAGAAGGAACAAGAGTTTTTTGACAAACATTTTTTAATGTCTTATTCAGGATTAAGCAAGTTAGCTTTCAGTCCTGCTGCTTTTTATAAGCACTATGTCCTAGGTCAAAAAGAGGATGTATATGATAAAAATATGACTGAAGGGTCATTGATTCACTGTTTACTATTAAACA